>MDTB01119351.1_pt1 | contig 12022 bp, 14 predicted proteins | sample 811161 | NCBI WGS metagenome assembly MDTB01 (sample SAMN05326650, study PRJNA326480) | marine metagenome | isolation source: seawater | place: Mediterranean Sea | collected 2009 | reverse complement strand
AGGGCGGTTAGCTCAGTTGGTAGAGCATCTCGTTTACACCGAGAGGGTCATAGGTTCGAGTCCTTTACCGCCCACCATTTAGTGGGGGTGTAGCTCAGTTGGTTAGAGCGCCTGCCTGTCACGCAGGAGGTCGCCGGTTCGAGCCCGGTCACTCCCGCCAGTAGGATGGCGAAGGTAAAAAAAATGTTATATAAAAACTTTTATGAAAAAAAATAATTCAAATAAAAGCTTTGGAATACTTTTTTTTATAGTCTTTTTGTTAATATCAATTTGGCCAATTTTTAAAGGTGAAACTTTTAGAATTTGGGCCGCTGTTATATCGCTTATTTTTTTAATTTTAGCTTTGTTCGAATCAAGAATATTAAAACCATTAAATATTGCTTGGATAAAGTTTGGTGAGCTACTAGGTATGATTATAGCCCCAATAGTTATGGCAGTAATTTACTTTATAATAATAACTCCAATTGGATTGTTAATGCGTTTAATAGGAAAAGATTTGTTAAATATTAAGTTTAACAAAAATAAATCATACTGGATTAAAAGAGAAAAAAATATTGGCTCAATGAAAAGACAATTTTAATGATTAGTTTTATAAAAGAGTTTTGGGAATTTTTAAAAGAAAGAAAAAAGTATTGGCTTTTACCAATTATTATTGTGTTAGCATTATTTGGAATGTTGATAGTTTTAAGTCAAGGTTCTGCAGTAGCACCATTCATATATACAATTTTTTAAGTGAAATCTATATTAGGTATTTCAGCATTTTATCATGACAGCGCAGCAGCGCTGGTAATAGATGGTAAAATTATATCTGCTGCTCAAGAAGAGAGATTCTCAAGAAAAAAACATGATTCTAGTTATCCATATAATGCTATTAAATTTGTTTTAAAAAATTCAAATCTTAAATTAAGAGATATTGATCATATAGTTTTTTTTGAAAAACCATTTTTAAAATTTGAAAGACTACTCGAAACATATTTAGCTTTTGCTCCAAAGGGTTTTAAGTCATTTGCTATTTCAATGCCTATTTGGTTGCGAGAAAAACTTTTTCAAAAAAAATATCTTTTTGATAAACTGAAGGAACAAGATGAAGAATTTAAGGATATAAATAAAATTAGTTTTTCAGAACATCATTTTAGTCATGCAGCTAGTGCATTTTATCCATCTCCATTTAAGGAAGCTGTTATATTAACTTTAGATGGTGTCGGAGAGTGGCCAACTACAACAGTTGCCATAGGAAAGGAAAATAATATTAAAATGATAAAAGAAATTCACTTTCCTCATTCTATAGGTCTGCTCTATTCTGCATTCACTTATTATACAGGCTTTAAAGTAAATAGTGGTGAGTATAAATTAATGGGTTTAGCACCTTATGGAGTCCCTAAATACAAAAATATTATTTTTGAAAAACTCATAGATCTTAAAGACGATGGATCATTCCGTCTTAATATGAAATATTTTAATTATACGACTGGCCTTACAATGGTAAACAAAAAATTTGAAAAATTATTTGGAGAAAAAGTGAGAAATCCAGATAAAGACTTGCTAACACAATTTCATATGGATATCGCTTCATCTATACAAGCTGTAACCGAAGAAATTGTTTTAAAAATTACAAAATCAATTGCAAAAGAAACTAATATTAAAAACTTATGTATGGCTGGAGGTGTTGCTTTAAATTGTGTTGCTAACGGAAAAATAATAAAAAATACAAATTTTGAAAATATATGGTTTCAACCCGCTTCAGGAGACGCTGGTGGTTCTTTAGGCGCAGCCCTAGCATTTTGGCATCAAGAGCTTAAAAACAAAAGAGAAATAACTTCAAAATCTGACTCAATGAATGGAACTTATCTTGGACCATACTTTAGTAATGAACTAGTAGAAAAAAATTTAAAAAACTTAGGAGCAAAATATAAAAAGTTGAGTGAAGATGATCTTATAAGCACAGTTGCTCTGGAGTTAAAAAATCAAAAAACTATAGGATGGTTTCAAGGAAGAATGGAGTTTGGACCTAGAGCATTAGGCGGTAGGTCGATCTTAGCGGATCCTAGATCATATAAAATGCAAAAGGATTTGAATTTAAAAGTTAAATTTAGGGAAAGTTTTAGACCTTTTGCACCATCCGTTCTTAGAGACGAGCTCAATAAGTGGTTCGATTTAGATTGCGACAGTCCATACATGTTATTAGTTTCTAATTTAAAAAAAAATATTCAAATTCCTATGACAAACAAGGATAAAAATCTTTTTGGTATTGAAAAACTCAATATTAAAAGATCTTCTATACCAGCTGTGACGCACGTTGATTACTCTGCTCGAATTCAAACTGTTCACAAGGAAACAAATCCAAGATATTTTAATTTGCTAAAAAAATTTAATGAATTAACTGGATGCCCTATATTAGTTAATACATCGTTTAATGTTAGAGGAGAGCCAATAGTATGCTCAATAGAGGATGCCTTTAAATGTTTTATGGGAACAAATTTAGATGTTTTGGTTTGTGAGAATTTTTTAATGTACAAAGACCATCAATCCTCTGATTTGATAGTTGATTATAAAAACAAATTTGAAAAGGATTAAAAGCAAGATAAATCAACAATGATTCTTCAAAAAGGGTTTTTTTTGAGAATCGTTTTCAAAAGTTGATAACACATTACACTATAGCGCACTTCAAAAATCTGTTTTATTGATCATATATATTATATAAATTAACTTAATTAATATGAAAATCCTCAAGCAAAAATGTATTGGGGTACATATTTATAAAATAAAATGCTATTTGATTTTTTATCAGGTTACTTATCAATAATTGTCTTTGTAATTATCTCTTTATTACTAAGTTTAGGCTTTATTTTCATTAACTTTTTAGCAGCACCAAATAATCCTGATCCTGAAAAGTTGTCAGCATATGAATGTGGTTTTGAAGCTTTTAGTGATTCAAGAATTCAATTTGATGTAAGGTTTTATCTTGTAGCAATACTATTTATTATCTTCGATTTAGAAATTGCGTTTCTTTTTCCGTGGGCTATATCATTGGGAAATATTGGTCTTTTGGGTTTTTACTCAATGTTAATCTTTTTATTTACTCTAACAATTGGTTTTATTTATGAATGGAAAAAAGGGGCCTTAGAATGGGATTAGGATTTTTAAATTTTAAAGAAAAAGAAAAAAAAATTCCTGAAGAATTTAAAAAAATAGCTAAAGATTTTAGCGAAAAAGGTTTTGTAACAACCTCATCGGAAAATTTAATTAAATGGGCAAGGACAGGCTCTCTACACTGGATGACATTTGGTTTAGCTTGTTGTGCCGTTGAAATGATGCAAACCTCAATGCCAAGATACGATCTAGAAAGATTTGGAGCAGCACCAAGAGCTTCACCAAGGCAATCAGATGTCATGATCGTTGCCGGTACATTAACAAATAAAATGGCAGCTCCCTTAAGAAAAGTATATGATCAAATGCCAGAGCCGAGATATGTTATATCGATGGGAAGCTGTGCAAATGGTGGTGGTTACTATCACTATTCTTACTCTGTAGTAAGAGGTTGCGATAGAATTGTTCCTGTTGATATTTATGTTCCTGGCTGTCCTCCATCTGCAGAATCTTTACTCTACGGTATACTTCAACTTCAAAAAAAAATTAGAAGAGAAGGCACTCAAAAAAGATAATTCTAATGAATTTAATCAATCTAAACAAACTGATAAACTCAGAATTAACAAGTAAAATTATAAAATCTGATGTTCAATTCGATGAAATTTTAATTAATGTTTCAATAGAAAATTTATACTCAACTTTATTATTCTTAAAAACAGACGAAAACTGTAAATTTAAGCAACTTATTGATGTGGTTGGCGTCGACTATCCTAATTCAGAAACCAGATTTAAAATATATTATCTTCTTTTAAGTCACGAATTTAATTTAAGAGTAAAAGTTTTTATTAATTGCCAACCAGATGAAAAAGTTCCATCAATTATAAAACTTTATCCATCAGCCAACTGGATGGAGAGAGAGGTTTTTGACATGTATGGGATAAAATTTAAAAACCACCCTGATATGAGAAGGATACTTACTGATTATGGTTTTGTTGGACACCCACTTAGAAAAGATTTTCCTCTAACAGGTTTTAACGAAGTAAGATATAGCGAAAAGGATAAAAAAGTAATTTATGAGCAAGTAAAACTTGAGCAAGATTATAGAAATTTTGATTTTGAAAGTCCTTGGGAAGGAACAAAATATATTGAAGATGCAAAAAAAAAAGTAAAAAAAAATGACTAAACAAAAAAAAACTTTAAACCTTAACTTTGGTCCTCAACATCCAGCAGCACATGGTGTTCTAAGACTCATCTTGGAGCTTGATGGTGAAATTGTAGAAAAAGCAGATCCACATATAGGTTTACTTCACAGGGGAACAGAAAAGCTAATTGAGCACAAAACCTATACACAAGCTTTACCATATTTTGATAGACTAGATTATGTGGCGCCAATGAACCAAGAACATGCGTTTGCACTAGCAACAGAAAAATTATTAAACATAGAAGTTCCAATTAGAGCCCAATACTTGAGAGTAATATTTTGCGAAATAGGTAGAATTTTGAGTCATTTATTAAATGTAACTACTCAAGCTTTAGATGTAGGCGCACTTACACCGTCTTTGTGGGGTTTCGAAGAAAGAGAAACACTAATGACTTTTTATGAAAGAGCATCTGGATCAAGGTTACATGCTAATTATTTTAGAACTGGCGGAGTTCACCAGGATGTACCTAAAAATCTTTTAGATGATATAGGTTTATTCTGTGAAAAATTCCCAAAAATAATAAATGATTTAGAAAATCTTCTTACAGATAATAGAATTTTTAAACAGAGAAATGTTGAAATTGGCGTTGTTACAAAAGAAGAAGCTGTCGCTCATAGTTTTACTGGAGTTATGTTGAGAGGTTCGGGAGTTCCATGGGATTTAAGAAAATCCCAACCATATGAATGTTATGAGGAATTAGATTTTAAAATACCAATAGGAAATAATGGAGATTGTTATGACAGATATCTTTGTAGGATGGAGGAGATGAGAGAAAGTGTTAAGATAATAAAACAATGTCTAAAAAAAATTCCTGTGGGACCTGTAAAAAATATTGACAATAAAATTTCGCCTCCAAAAAAGGAGGAGCTTAAACAGTCTATGGAAGCTTTAATTCACCATTTTAAATTATTTACCGAGGGATATAGGGTTCCAAAAGGTGAAATTTATACAGCGGTTGAGGCACCTAAAGGAGAATTCGGAGTTTATCTGATATCCGATGGAAGTAATAAGCCCTATAGATGTAAAATAAGAGCACCAGGATTTTCTCATCTACAAGCAATGGATTATATAATAAAGGGCCACATGTTGGCTGATGTTCCAGCAGTTCTAGGATCAATGGATATTGTATTTGGAGAGGTCGATAGATGAGTCTAAAAAAAGTTCATGATCATCAACCTGATAGTTTTCAATTTTCTGAAGAAAATTTAACAACTGTAAATCAAATTTTAAAAAAATATCCTGAAAAGAATAAAAAAAGTGCTGTTATGCCTTTGTTGTATCTAGCCCAAAAACAGAATGATAATTGGATACCATTAGCAGCAATGAAATACATAGGTAAATTTCTATCGATGCCTTATATAAATGTTTATGAAATTGCTACTTTCTATACCATGTATAATTTGGCACCAGTTGGTAAGTATTTTTTGCAAGTTTGTACTACAAGCCCTTGTTTATTAAGGGGTGCAGGTCAAATCGTTAAATCATGTCAAAACAAAATATCTAAAAATCAAAATGAAATTTCAGAAAACGGAATGTGTTCATGGACAGAAGTAGAATGTTTAGGTGCTTGCGTAAATGCTCCAATGATGCAAGTGAACGAATCTTACTACGAGGACCTGAGTAAGGAAAGTGTAGATAAAATAATAGAGTCATTTTTAGAAGACAAACCTCTGAATCCAGGCTCGTCAAGAAATAGAAATAATAGTGCCCCAGAAACTAATAAAACAAATGGAGCTAACAATGCTTAAAGAGGAAAACAAAATTTTTACAAATTTGTATAATCAACATGGTTGGTCAATCGAAGACTCTTTAAAAAGAAAAGATTGGTCAAACACTAAAGAAATAATTGCTAAAGGAAAAGATTGGATTATAAATGAAATAAAATTATCAGAATTACGTGGCAGAGGAGGAGCTGGGTTTCCAACTGGTTTGAAGTGGTCTTTTGCACCAAAAAAAGTTGGATCTAGACCTCATTATTTAGTTATTAATGCGGATGAATCAGAACCTGGAACCTGTAAGGATAGAGACATATTAAGATTCGAACCTCAAAAGTTAATAGAAGGCTGCTTGATAACTTCTTATGCTGTAAGTGCACATGTTTGTTATATCTATATTAGAGGAGAATATATTAATGAGGGTCAAAGACTTCAGGAAGCTATAGATGAAGCTTATAAGAAAAAATTTATTGGAAAAAATGCATGTAATTCAGGGTGGGATCTCGATATTTATATTCATTACGGTGCCGGGGCTTATATTTGTGGTGAAGAAACTGCTTTGTTAGAAAGTTTAGAAGGCAACAAGGGTCAACCAAGATTAAAACCACCTTTTCCTGCTTTAGTAGGATTATACGGATGCCCAACCATAGTTAACAATGTTGAAACTATTGCTATTGTGCCTTCAATCTTAAGAAGAGGAGGAAAATGGTTTTCTTCTCTGGGTCGACCAAAAAATACAGGAACTAAGATATTTTGTATTTCTGGAAATGTAAACAACCCTTGCAATGTTGAAGAAGAAATGGGAGTCCCTTTAAAATTTTTAATTGAGAAGTATGCTGGTGGAGTAGTCGGAGGTTGGAAAAATTTACAAGCCGTTATACCAGGCGGTTCTTCTATGCCACTAATACCCAAAGATGTTTGCGATACTATTAAAATGGATTTTGATTCTCTTGTAGCAGCCAAAAGTGGACTTGGTACTGCAGGAATAGTAGTGATCAATAAAGACCAAGATATTATTAAATGTATGGCCAGAATTGCAAAATTCTACAAACATGAAAGTTGTGGCCAATGTACTCCTTGTAGAGAAGGCGTAGGCTGGATGTGGCGAATTTTAGAAAGAACAGCAAAAGGTGAAGCTACAAAAGAAGATATAGATTTATTATCTGAAGTGACAAAACAGATTGAGGGCCATACGATTTGTGCATTTGGAGAAGGGTCAGCATGGCCTGTACAAGGTTTACTAAGACACTTTAGAAAAGAAATAGACAAAAGATGTTTTTCAGAACCTATTATTAAAAAGAAAAGAAAAATACCTTATTTAGTTGATCAACATTTATTGGAAAAAGATGCCTAAAATTAAAATAAACAATAAAGAGATTGAATTTGAAAATGGCATGACAGTTTTACAAGCTTGTGAAATAGCTGGAGCTGAAATCCCAAGATTTTGTTATCACGAGCGACTTTCAATAGCCGGTAATTGTAGAATGTGTTTAGTGGAAATGGAGAAATCTGCAAAACCAATTGCATCTTGTGCTTTACCAGCAGCTGAAGGAATGAGTATTAAAACAAATTCAAAAATGGTTGAAAAAGCAAGAAAAGGAGTAATGGAGTTTCTTTTAGCAAATCATCCTTTAGATTGTCCTGTGTGTGACCAAGGTGGCGAATGTGATTTGCAAGATCAATCTTTGTTTTATGGTTTTGACAAATCTAGATTCAAAGAGAATAAAAGAGAAGTAGAAGATAAATATATGGGTCCATTGATAAAAACTCAAATGACCCGATGTATTCACTGTACAAGATGTATAAGATTCGCAACAGAAATTGCAGGAGTTTCCGAGTTAGGGGCAATAGGAAGGGGCGAGGACATGCAGATTACAACATATCTGGAAAAATCAATGGAGTCTGAATTATCCGGAAATGTTATTGATCTTTGTCCTGTCGGAGCTTTGACATCTAAACCCTATGCATTTGAAGCAAGACCTTGGGAGCTAAAAAAAACTGAGACAATAGATGTTATGGATGCTGTAGGCTCAAACGTAAGAATCGATACCTACGGCTGGGAAGTCAAGAGAGTATTGCCCAGGTTAAATAATAATATTAACGAAGAATGGATATCAGACAAAACAAGATTTGCTTGTGACGGTTTGCTAAAACAAAGATTAGACAAACCTTACATAAGAAAAAGTGGAAATTTAGTAGAGTCGAGTTGGGATGAAGCTATTGAACTGGTATCATCAAAAATACTTCAAACGAATTCAAAATCTATAGCCGGTCACGTTGGCGACATGTCAAGTTTAGAAACAATAAATTCTTTTAAAAACTTCCTTAATTCGTGCGGTTCAATCAATTATGATTTTAGAGAGAAGTTCTTTTATATCAACAATAAAAATAAATCTAATTATATTTTCAATACCTCAATTAGCCAAATTGAGAATAGTGATTTTATACTTTTAATAGGAACCAACCCAAGAGTTGAAGCAACCATACTTAATGCAAGAATAAGAAAAACATCTTTAGCAAAGAAGATACCAATTTTTTCAATAGGTTCACCAGGAGACTTAACTTATGACTATAAAGTTATTGGCAATCAAACTGAAAACATTAAAAAAATTATTGAGGGTGATAGTGAAATTGAATCAATTCTCCTTAAATCAAAAAAACCTATGGTTATAATTGGAGAATCGGCTCTTTCATTAAAATCAGGAAAATTTATTTTGGAAAAAATTAAAGAATTTCTATTTAAAAATAATTTTATTAATGAAGAATGGAATGCATTAAACTTTTTACCTAAAAACGCTTCGACTGTGGGCGCAATAGATTTAAATTTTTTCATGACAGGTAATACTTTTTTTCAAAAATTAAGGAACAACGAATTTGATTTGTTGTATATGGTTGGCTCTGACAATCTGGATTTTGTAAAAAAAAATGAGTTTATTATTTACCAAGGAAGTCATGGTGATAAAATGGCTCAAATAGCTGATGTTGTTCTACCTAGTCCAGCTTATACTGAACAAGATGGTTTATTTATCAATTTAGAGGGTAGATTGCAGCAGTGTGTGAAAGCTACTTATCCACCAGGAGAATCCAAAGAAGATTGGAAGATTTTTAATTTAATAAAGAAAAAACTTAATTATGATTTAAAATTTACAAATTTTAACCAATTGAGAGAAGATACAATTAAAAATATTAAAAATCATTCTGACTACGATTTACTTCCAAATACAGATACAAAACAGGTAAAATCTGATCAATCCGAATTTTTAAATGAAGATGTAGATATTGATCATATTGACTACTACTTTAGTAATGCAATTGCCCGTTCCTCAAAAACTATGAGTGATTGTAAAACTGCAAGAACTAATAATTTAATAAATAAACTATAATGGAATATATAAATATATTTTTTGATGAAATTTATAAAGTTTTGCTTTTACTGATTCCAATATTAGTTTCAGTAGCTATGATCGTTTGGTTTGATCGAAGAGTTTGGGCCTTTGTTCAAAAAAGAAGAGGCCCTAATGTAGTCGGACCTTTTGGTTTGCTTCAGACTTTAGCAGATGCTTTGAAGTATATCTTCAAGGAAATAATAATACCTGCTAGTTCAAATAAAATAGTATTTATACTGGCTCCAATTATAACAATGACTTTGGCTTTATCTGCATGGGCCGTAATACCTTTAAGTGAAAAGTTATTTGTTTCTAATATTAACGTTGGAATACTTTATATTTTTGCTATTTCTTCATTAGGTGTTTATGGAATAATTATGGGTGGTTGGGCCTCAAATTCAAAATATCCTTTTCTAGGCGCAATAAGATCAGCTGCTCAGATGGTTTCATACGAAGTCTCAATAGGCATAATTATTATTAATGTTCTTCTATGTGTAGGATCATTAAACTTAAAAGATATCGTTTTAGCTCAGGAAAAATTATGGTTTGTAATACCTCTATTTCCCATGTTTGTAATCTACTTTATATCTGCCTTAGCAGAAACTAATAGACCACCATTTGACTTACCTGAGGCCGAAGCAGAATTGGTCGCCGGATACCAAACAGAATATTCTGGAATGATGTATGCAATGTTTTGGTTGGGAGAGTACGCTAATATTTTATTAATGTGTGCTTTGGGATCGATCCTTTTTCTTGGCGGTTGGTTATCACCCATAGATATTTACCCTTTCAATATAATTCCAGGTGTATTTTGGATGATATTGAAAATATTTATTCTATTTTTTATGTTTGCAATTGTTAAAGCAATTGTCCCAAGATACAGGTATGATCAATTAATGAGACTTGGTTGGAAAGTCTTTCTACCATTCTCATTACTATACGTAGTTTTGACTGCCGGTTTTTTGATTTATTTTGATTTATTACCTAATAAGGGATTTTAATGAAATTAAATAGATTTTTAAAAATTATTTTTTTATCAGAATTTATAAAAGCTATAATTATTGCTTTAAGTGAAATTTTTAAAAAGAAAAAGACTATAAATTATCCATTTGAAAAAGGTAGTATTAGCCCAAGATTTAGGGGCGAACATGCACTTAGAAGATACCCCAATGGGGAGGAGAGGTGTATAGCTTGTAAGCTTTGCGAAGCAGTTTGTCCTGCCCAAGCTATAACAATTGAGTCAGAAGAGAGTTCGGACGGGAGCAGAAAAACTACTAAATACGATATTGATATGCTTAAATGTATTTATTGTGGTTTGTGCGAAGAGTCTTGTCCTGTAGATGCAATTGTACAAGGACCAAATTTTGAATTTGCCACAGAAACAAGAGAAGAACTTTACTATAATAAAGAGAAATTGTTAGATAATGGAGACAGATGGGAAACAGTGCTGTCGCAAAATATTAAATTAGATAAGCCTTATAGGTAATAAATGATTGCACACGCAATATTTTTTTATTTTTTTTCAATAATAGCGATTTTATCAGCCATAATGGTAGTAGTTTCTAGAAATACTGTTCATGCAGTTTTTTTTCTAATTCTTGATTTTGTATCGATTGGTTGCCTATTTATTATGGTAGGAGCAGAATTTTTAGGAATGATGATGTTAATAGTATATGTTGGGGCGGTAGCAGTTTTATTTTTATTTGTTGTTATGATCATGAATGTTTCTGAGCAGAAACTTTCTTGGTTAAGAGGATCTAAAAAATCAAATCATATTCCAATAGGCCTAGTTATAAGTATTGTAATTTTATTAGAGCTAATAATCGTTGTTGGTGGATGGAAGTATAAAAGTTCTTTCCTGGATACGCGTTCATTAAATCTAGATGGTGGATTAACAAACACACACCAAATAGGAAATGTTATGTACACAGAATACATACACTTATTTCAAATCTCCGGAGTAATTTTATTATTAGCAATGGTTGGTGCAATAGTTTTGACATATAGAAAACGAGAAGGAGTAAAAAGACAAAATTATTTTACGCAAATTTCAAGAGAACGTGAAGATTCAGTAAAACTTGTAGATGTAAATTTTAAAGAGGGTGTTAAAGTTGATGATTGAAATTGGTTTAGGTCATTACTTGGTTCTTGGCGCAATTATTTTTTCATTAGGCATGATAGGTATATTCCTAAATAGAAAAAATGTGATAGTTATTTTAATGTCAATCGAGCTAATTTTATTAGCTGTGAATATAAATTTAGTATCTTTTTCTATATTCCTTCAAGATATCGTTGGTCAAATCTTTACAATGTTAATTTTAACAGTTGCAGCAGCAGAGGCAGCAATCGGTTTAGCAATTATCGTAGCTTATTATAGAAATAAAGGTTCAATAAGAGTTGAAGAAATTAATCAGATGAAAGGTTAAATGGAATACGCCTTAATTTTTTTACCGCTAATAGGATCAATTATAGGTTATCTATCAAAGTACATAAGCAATTTTTTTCCTTTGTTTATAACAACGCTCAGTATTTTTATATCCTCTATTCTATCAATTATAATTTTCTATAACGGCATATCAAATGACAGTTATGGAAATTATTTGATTTTTGAGTGGATATCTTCAGGAGGTTT
>MDTB01114218.1_pt1 | contig 12022 bp, 11 predicted proteins | sample 811161 | NCBI WGS metagenome assembly MDTB01 (sample SAMN05326650, study PRJNA326480) | marine metagenome | isolation source: seawater | place: Mediterranean Sea | collected 2009 | reverse complement strand
TATGATAAGAATATTCACTATTACTTATCTCTGCTACAGAACCCTCTTCCGCTCTTATTACTCCTGCAAAGTATCTCCAGTGATCAACGACTAAAGGTAAATCTGCAGCCATACATTCTCTGATTGGCTTACCATTATCTAGACACTCTGCTACTGCTAAAAGATTAAGGTTTTGCTCGATTTTGTCTGCAATTTTATTGAGAATATTCGATCTCTCCCCAATTGAAGTCTTTCCCCACGCAGGAAAAGCTGTATGTGCTGCATCCAAAGCAAAATCTACGTCCTTCTCATTCGATCGTGGCACTTTACAGATAACTTCATTTGTAATTGGAGTAGTATTGTCAAAATACTTTCCAGATTTAGGTTCTACAAATTTTCCATTTATGTAGTTTCCATATTTAGCTTTAAATGGAAATTTAACCTTTAAGTGAGATGTATCTATAGAAGGTGACACTTTCGAGCTACTTGATTGTTGTGTGCTCATTTATCCTCCTTATTGTTATCCTTCATTAGAACTCCTAAAAAAAAATTTGTACAGGATTATTTTGAAGAAAATCAATTTCAGATTGAAATAAATGTTACTCTAGGTTGAAGTAATCTATATTGTGTAATTTTTGTTAATGGGAAACGAAAGGCCTTCAGACCTTTCGTTTTTAGATTTAAGATGTCAGAAGTTTTACTCTTCTTTATCGCTAATTTTTTCTTTAGAAGAAGGATTTCCTTCTAGTTCTTTAGTTATAGCTGCAGCTTTATCTCTAATTATTTTTTCTATTTCATCTGCAACTTTAGGATTTTTTTCCAAATAGACTTTAGCATTTTCTCTTCCTTGGCCTATTTTTTCTCCCTTATAAGCGTACCAAGCACCTGATTTTTCTACAACACCTGCTTTGGATCCTAAATCAACTAGTTCACCAGATTTACTTATTCCTTTACCGTACATTAAATCGAATTCAACCACTTTAAATGGAGGTGCAACTTTATTCTTTATTACCTTCACTCGAGTAGAGTTTCCAATTATTTGGTCTTTGTCTTTAATAGCTCCTATTCTTCTGATGTCCATTCTTACAGAAGAGTAAAATTTCAAAGCATTTCCACCAGATGTAGTCTCCGGATTTCCAAACATGACACCTATTTTCATTCTTATTTGGTTTATAAAAACTACCATAGTGTTTGATTTAGATACAGAGCCAGTTATTTTTCTCAATGCTTGACTCATTAATCTCGATTGTAAACCAACGTGGTGATCGCCCATTTCTCCTTCTAATTCTGCTTTTGGAGTTAATGCTGCAACAGAGTCGACAACCAATACTGAAATAGATCCTGATTTAATTAATGTGTCAGCTATTTCTAAAGCTTGTTCTCCTGTATCTGGTTGTGAAATTAAAAGCTCATCAGTTTTTACACCTAATTTTTTAGCATATACAGGATCCATAGCATGCTCAGCGTCTACAAATGCGCATGTCCCTCCTGTTTTTTGTGCTTCTGCAACAACTTGAAGAGCTAATGTTGTTTTTCCAGATGACTCTGGTCCGTATATTTCAATAATTCTACCTTTTGGTAGACCACCTATTCCAAGAGCTAAATCTAAGCTTAAAGATCCTGTTGAAACTGACTCAATATCTAGCGCTTGTTGTTGGCCCAATCTCATTACTGAGCCTTTTCCGAAATTTTGATCTATTTGACTTATAGCTGCGTCTAATGACTTCTTTTTTTCTTTTAATTCTTGCTCTTTTTTACTGTCTGATTTAACTACCTTTAAATTGTTTTTGCTCATTTTATATCCTTTTTTTTAATTACGAATCGATAATATAAATGTACACATTTTGTTCTTTTTTTCAAGACATTTAAAAAATGGCTAAAAATAAAGGAAATTTAGGATTTTTTGATATTTTCTAATGAGAGACTACCTAGCATTGCCAAAAGTTCAAATTTTGAAACAATAAAATCTCTTTCGGCTTTAGCATTAGCAATTCTTGCGTTTAATAGTAAGCTTCTTGATTGTATTACTTCTAAAGTTGTTCTTGTATTACCCGTATCATACTCAATAGTAATACCCTCATTTGCGATTTCAGCAGCTTTAACTTGTGCTTTAGTAGAATTTAAAACACTTTCTGCTGACTGGTAAAGAGACCAAGCATTAGCGGTGTCAGTTTTAATTTCATTTATTGTGTCTTCCAAAATTAGACTGGCTTTATTTTTTTTAAACTTTGCTTTTTTTAATGAGGAATAATTTTTTCCTCCTTTAATTATTGGCCAAGTAACTGTAGCTTTTACACTTTCTTTTTCTACCTCATCTACAGTTGCGCTGAAATCATCGCTTTGAGATTTAGAGTAATTAATAGATGCAGAGGGTGATAATTTTGATCTTTCAATACCAATATCTCGTTCAGCTATTTTGTCATCTAACATGGCTGACATCAATTTTGGATTAGCTTTTAAAGAAAGACTTAAACACTCTTTTAAATCTTTAGGTAAATTAACATCGAAATCAGTTTTGCTGTCAATATTTTCTGGAACAGTTGTTCTAATTATTCTCTCAAAATTAGTCTTTGCAGTTAAAAGTTCATTACCAGCAGAAATAAAACTAGCGTTCGCTCCAGCTAATGATGATTCAGATTGGGATAAGTCTGTAAGACTTATTTCGCCTCTTTGTAATCTAGCACGATCTGATTCTACTTGTCTTTCTAAAAGATCAAGGTTTGCATAATTAAATTCTCTACTTTTATATTTATATACTAAATCATAATAAGCTATTATTGATTTAAGAATAATTTCTTGTTCAACATTTTTTAATTTAAAATTTGCCTGTTCTACTTCTAATTTAGATTTTTTTAGAGAATTATATCCTTCAAATCCTTGAAAAATTTTTTGTTCGACCGATACAGACTTTGTTGCTGTGTTATTGTTGATATCTGGTAAGTTAGAACCGGAATGATCTGTTCGATCTATTGACTCAGTGCTATCAAGAGTGCCGGTTATTGTAACACTTGGAAAAAAATCACTTCTAGAAATATTTATATTTTCTTTGACAGCATTTAGATTTTCTCTTTCAGCTTTTAATTTTGGATTATTCTTGAAAGCTGACTCAATGAAAAAAATTACGTCATTGGCCAAACTGCTATTAATAAATGAAATAGAAAAGAATATGCAAATTAATAAAAGTTTCATTGGTAATTAAATTTTATGTTTTTAAGCTTATGTTTTTTATCAATATTTATTAACATATCAGCTGTTTTAGAAAGATCGTTTATCATGTCGCGTGTTAATCTTTCATAATGCATAATGAATCTATAAATTCCTTTTTTATCCATAGTTTTTTTTCCTTTTGAAAAAGATCTAAGTTTTTTCTCCTGCAATTCTCTCCATTTATATACATATTTCAAATTTGGAACCTTCAAAAATATTTGTTTATCAATCAATTGAAAAATTCTTTTATAATTAGTTTTTAATTCATTGTTCACTTTTTTTCTCCATTTAAGTTTAGCATCTTCGTGTTTTTCTAAAATATTCACTGCTTTTTTTAAATTTTTTTTTTGATATTTAGCTCCAACACACCAACCTTCAAATATTACTATATCAGGTTTTTTTTTTATTTTTATCCATTTTTGTATAGGGAGTCTTTCATCAGATGCTTTGTTAAATCTAGGTATTTTAACAGTTTTAAATTTTCTTTTTGTTAACTTTTTAAAGGTTTTCCTTAATAATGCCACTTCGTGTGTACCAGGAACACCCCTTGTAAGAAATAACTTGTGGATCTCTTTAGACATTTTTTCTCTTTGTTTGCGTGTTTTATAAAAATCGTCAATAGAAAAGCAAACTACATTAAGTTTGAATTTAGTAGTCAAAATTATTTTCAAGATTTTAGAAATAGTGGTTTTTCCTGAACCTTGGCTACCGGACAGTCCTATGATTAAAGATTTTTTCCTATTTTTAAAGGTTGAATAAATTGATTCAGATATAGGTAAATAAAATTTTCTTAATTGATTTGATTTGTCAAAAAAAGGATCTCCAAGTATTTCTTGTTTTTCTATAAATTTGAGATATTTTTTTTTTACCTTTAAGAAAGATCTTTCTGCATCTTTCATTTTTTTTTGTCTAAAGGATGATTTTGACCGTTTGCTAAACTTATATTTTTTAATTCGAAAGTGTCTTCTTCATCTATGCACCCAAGATTAAATCCTGTGATTGCAGGATTGATCCTTGGGTTATGATGAGTGTAGATTCCACATTCAGAACAAAAATAGTGCTTAGCGACTTTTGTATGAAACTGATAAAGTTTTAATTTATCTCTACCTTTTGTAATTTTAAAATCTTCATTTTTTACCATAGACATAACAGCTCCTTTTCTTTTACAAATTGAGCAATTGCATCTCATAATCTTTTCAAAATTATTGACGTTTATTTCAGCTTCTACAGCACCACAATGACAAGCCAGTTTTTTCATTTTTTTGTTATAAGCTGTTTTTTTATATTATTGTAGCAATAGATATCCACATAATAACAATATATAGTAGCAATGTTCACGTTTTGATTCACTTTTGATTCTAGTTTAGACTCATAATACAACCTGCTAGTGAGTATACTCACTTATATTTTTTAAATTACTGTTAGAGGCTAAAAATTCTCTCTCGTTTTCCCTAAATGAAACAGTATAAATCATCAAATTGAATATAACTAAAGAAATTTGTAGGAAAATATTAATTAGATCATTATTTAGATTTATATAAGAAATAATTATTAGCAAAATTGCCGACCTTATAAAAACATTGTTCTTAAATACTGCAATAATTGCAAAAGAGTGAATTATAAGATTAATTAAAGACATCTTTGAAGGACCAAAATATCTTTTACCTCTTGTCGAGTTTATTGAATTAAGTTTAAAAATATGTTTTTTAACTGAACCTGAGAAACTACTCCACAAACTTTTTTTACCTGATAAAACCTTTACATCATTTTTTGTTAAGCAGCTATAGTTTCCAAAATTAATATTTTTTCCTGTAAAGATAAAAGTAAGCAATTTGTGCGTTTGATAAAGAAGTTGAAAAAAAGGTCCTTCAGATCTTTTAACTCTTTTTGCTACCACTGAAGTCCCCGGTTCACTGATAATGCTTTCATACAAAAATTTAATTTCCTCTGGTCTGTCCTCTCCATCTCCGTCCATAATAATCAAAAAATCAAAATTATCATATTTTGCTAAATATTTTATACCAAATGCATTTGATCTTGCGTGCCCTTTGTTTTTTTTCATATTAATAACTTTTAAAGATTTAATGCTATATGGAGTTTTTATCTGAGGTGCTTTTATAGTTGAAGCGTCATTTATAATAACGCAGTGGAATTCACTATTTTCTATATTTTGAATTACTTTGTTAATTTCATCCAGGAGTGCTAATAGCGATTCCCAATCATTATAAACCGGTATTAAGATTTTAAATTTTTTCATTTTATGCCCATCATACAAATACCATGTTTACGAATAGTTCCAAAAATCGCTCCTCTTTCAACAGGACAGACTTCTTTTAAAACTTTTGAATTTCCAGTTACTATCACACCCGTCAGGTTTTTTTTTAATTTCTTGGGCCAATCATTAAACCATCTGGGCCTTGAATTTAAATGATAAGATAAGTTTCCAGCAAACCATTCATCTCCAATTACATTTTGAATTTCATTTGTAAAATTTCTATTCCATCTTCTTTCAACTAATTCTGCTATTTCTTTTCCAGGAAAATCTGTTCTTTTATCTTTTTGTGAAAAAGATACATAAAGGTAGATAGTTGGAGAAATAAAGAAAATTATTAAAAAGTAAACAAAAAATTTATTTAGTTTTTTTAAAGTAAGCCTTTCTTTAAAGAAATAAAGAATAAAAGAACCTATGAATAGATAAAAAGGTGTCATCCACATTGTTCTTATTTTAACTCCCATAGTCATCGAAGTAAAAAAAATTAAAAAAATTGGAAAAATACTTATAAAAAATAAAAATATTAATTTATTATCTCTAAAATTTATATTAATTTTTAATTTAGAAATTAAAAATGAAAACATTAATATAAAAGGTATTAATATTCCTATTTGCTTAAATAAAAAAACAAAAGGGTGGTAAATATGATCTATTAAAGACTGTTCCCCAGTACCTGTTCTTTGTAGTCCATAAGTAATCGTTGTATAATTATTTTCTATAAGCCAAATTACATGTGGCATCATTAATAAGAAAAATGGAATTAAAGAAACAAAACATTTTAGTTTTAATTTTTTTTTTAAAATCATGTAAGTGATGAAAAAGCCTATGGATATGAGCAAGTAAACAAACAAATATTTTGATAATACTCCTAGTGCTGCAAATAAACCGAATAAAAGCCAATCAATAATTTTATCTTCCTTAAAACCTTTCCAGCAAAACAAAACTGACAGTGCCCAAAAAGGTAATTGACAAACATTTACATTAAATTCGGGAGAAGTGTAATTATAGAAATAAATACTCTCCAAGAGAAATACAGATATTAAACAGTAAATTCTATTTTGAAAAAACTCTTCTGAAAATTTAAAAACTAAGTAAAAAGAAAAAATAATAAAAATTTGGCTTAAAAAGTAGTAGGACCAATCTTGATTACCGAATATTTGATAAAAAAACTCAAGTACGAATGCAACAAGAGGCGGGGGTTTATTAAAACCCCAGTCTAAATTACTGGCCCATGCTAAATGTTCAATTGTGTCTAGGGGTAGATTGGTGTTGGAAATAGAGGGGGCTAAAGTCCATAAAATTAGATGAGCCCCTAAAAACAAGATAAATAAATTTGTAATATTTTTCTTTTTGATCATTTTAAACAAATTATACAATTTAAAGACTATTGACACTTATAAAATCAGACATATACTCGCCAACCTTAAAGATGCCAAAAAAGCCCAAAAAAAAACAATATATCCCTAATAACAAAGAAAAATATATGTGCGCGAAACATAAAAAATTCTTTAGGGAGGAACTAATTAAATGGAAAAAAGAAATAATTAAAACAAATAATCTTAGCAATATTTTGAACTCTTCTGACGACAATACTTCTTCTGCCGATGTAGTAGATCAAGCCTCTTCTTACACAGAAAAAACTGTTGAAATGAAATCTTTAAATAGAAGTAGAAAGCTTATTGGAAAGATCGACTCAGCTCTTAGAAGAATAAAAGACGGATCATATGGTTATTGCGAAGAAACTTCTGAACCAATTGGTTTGAAAAGACTAATAGCTAGACCTGTTGCAACTCTCTCTATTGAGGCTCAAGAAAAACATGAGAGAGATGAAAAAATCTATATAGAAGATTAAGGTTTTGGTATTTTTTCCCCTCTATTCAAAAAATCATAACCTCTAATTACGGCACCTCTTTCAGCAATTGATAAATACCATTTAGTAAGATTTTTAAAGTTTTTAAGACCAATATCGTGCCATTCATGCCTAGCTATCCAGGGCCAAGTAGCGATATCAGCGATAGTATATTTTTCCCCAGCTAGAAATCTTGATTGTCCTAGCCTCTCATCTAGGTCATTATAAATTGTTTTTGTTATCTTAAAATATCTTTCTTCACCAAACTTGCTCTTACCAGGATTATAATGATGAAATTGATGATGTTGACCAATTAAGGGGCCCACATAGGCCATTTGTGCCATTAACCACTGATTGATTTTTAACCTGTTATCCTTATCGTAAAATTTGTTACTTTTTTCACCTAAATACATCAGGATAACACCTGATTCAAAAATTGTTTCGCTATTATCATGATCTATGATGACTGGTATTTTGCTAAAGGGACTTAATTTTCTGAAATCTTTTTTAAATTGTTCGTCTTTAAATATATTTATTTTTGTAACTTTGTATTTAAAACCTATTTCTTCCAACATTATTGATACTTTTTTACCATTAGGTGTGTCTGCTGTAAGAAGCTCAATCATCAATTTTTTTCTTAATTACTCCTAACCTTTCCTGTATTTCCTTAGACGAAGTTGTAAATTGAAATCTATATTTTTCATTAGGTCGAGATCTTTTAAAACATTCCACAGATGCTAAAGCTGCTTCATGAAAACCAGAAAGAATTAACTTTAGTTTTCCAGGATAATTACAAATGTCACCTACAGCAAAAATACCTTTTTTGTTAGTTTCAAAATTTTTAGTATTAACAGGAATCACTTTTTTATTAATATTCAAATCCCATTCGGCAATTGGACCAAGTTGCATTATCAAACCAAAGAAGCCTAGAATAATATCTGCGTCTATCTTTTCATTTTTTCCATCAAGATCTTCTAGGGTGATTGACTTAAGTTTGTTGCCCTCATTAATAGACTTAATTTGAAATGGTGTTTTAATAGAAATTTTTCCCTCTTTTTTAAGTCTTTCTAGTTCGCTTAATGTATGAGGTGCTCCTCTGAATTCTTCGCGCCTATGTATTAATGTAATTTTTGCAATTTTAGACAACTCTAATGCCCAATCTAAAGCCGAGTCCCCACCACCAAAAATTGCTATTTTTTTATTTTTAAATTTATCTTTATTGTCTATGGAGTAAAAAACTTGCTTCTCCTCAAATTTTTCTAATTCTTTTAGAGGAAGTTTTCTTGGAACAAATGATCCCACGCCTCCGGCTATAATAACATTGGGTGCAGTAAATGATTTTCCTTTATTTGTTTTGACGTACCACTCATTATTATCTTCTTTTAATTCTTGTACTTTTTCATTTAAATGGAAATTAGCTTTAAAAGGTTTAATTTGCTCTTTGAGTCTATCAGTTAAAGATTTTCCACTACACGCTGGAACAGCGGGTATATCATAAATTGGTTTATCAGGATAAAGTTCGATGCATTGACCGCCTATCTTATCTAAATTATCTATTACTTCGGCCTTGAGTCCTTTTATACCTAATTGATGAATTGTGAATAAACCAACTGGTCCTGCTCCTATTATAACTACATCAGTTTTTATCATTAGGTTTGTTTCGATGGTGTTGTAACTATCAGTCCATCTAATTCATCTGAGATTAAAATTTGACAACTTAATCTGCTATTCTTTTTTGGTTCAAATGCCATATCTAACATATCTTCCTCACCTTCTTCAGATTTAGGAAGTTTATTAAACCATTCTTCTTGGACATAAACATGGCAGGTTGCACATGCCATTGAACCTCCACAATCCGCATCTATACCAGGTATGTTATTTTGTATTGCTCCCTCCATTACTGAAAGACCAGATGAAACTTCTACTGTTGTGCTCTTACCTGAGCTATCAATGTAGGTAATTTTCGGCATTAGCTTAATATAGGCACAAAAAAAAATAGGGCAAGTAGTTAAACTCGCCCTATTTTAAATTAGTTTACTTATTATCTAGAAGCTAATCTAGTGTTAGACATAGCAGCTGCCCAGATAACTAGACCAAAAGCGATCTTGTTAATAAAGTCAGCTAAGTTATAAATTATGTTTAACATGTTTGGATCAGCAGTACCCATTAGTATTCCGAAGATGTATCCTAAAGGATAAATCGCCCAACCAATAGTTACTATAACTCTCATAGCACTGAATGCAGTAGTTAATGCTTTGTTACCACCACGTCCAGCAGCTTTGCCGGCTTCACCAGAGAATATTTCAAATAATATGTATATCCATCCAGCCATTCCGATAATCCAACCAACAAATGGTTCGATCATTCCAGCTTCACCCATGTAACCACCAACTAGCATTACAATAGAACCGATTAAAAGTTTCCAAAATATAGAAGTTGGAACTTTTCTTACTGCTGCTAAAATTAAGTAGAATTCAATCATTTGAAGTGGAACTGTGATTAACCAATCAATATATCTGTATACTGTTGGAGACTCATTAGTTGTTACCCATACTTCTCTCATGTACATGTAGTGAACGAATGCTACACCAGTTACTAGTCCAGCAACTGTTATAGATGTTCTCCAAGATGCTGCAACTGTGTTTCTTTCTGCAAAAAAGAATACTGTTGCTGCAATCATACCCATAGAGACTAGCCAGAAAGAAATTCCGACAAAGTCATTCGTCTGTAAGAGTACTGTTGCTGCATTAGCTGAGCTAGTAATACCTAAAAAGGCAACTGCCGCTAGTGCAATCTTGCTTAGTTTTCTCATGAAAACCTCCCGTATTTAGTTTTCTTTGTTTAGTTTAAATTTAAACTACCCAGCCAATGAATCGCGGTTCACGCTGAGTACTTGGAAAGGACCATAATGAAAAAGGGTGCGACAGTGAAGCCTTTTTTTATTAAAAAAGTGTTGTTTTTATTGGTTTTTTGTTTTTTTTTTGGGGATAATTGTGAAATAATAGTAATAAATTAACATTTTTGGGAGAGTGATTTGGTTGCAAAATATAAAGATATTTACGACACATCAATTAACAATAAGGAAGAGTTTTGGAAAGATGTTGCGAATGACATATTTTGGTACAAAAAACCAACTAAAATTTTAAATTCAAACAACCCGCCTTTTTATAAGTGGTATGAAGATGGAATAACAAATACCTGTTACAATGCTTTAGACTTTCATGTTGATAAAGGTAGAGGAGAAAAAATAGCAATTATCTACGATAGTCCTATTACAGGAAAAAAAAGTAATTTTACTTACAAAGAATTAAAAGAAAAAGTTTCTCTTTTTGCCGGAGTACTTAAAAATCATGGAATTAATAAAGGTGACCGCGTAATTATTTATATGCCTATGATACCTGAGGCAGTAATTGCTATGTTGGCTTGTGGTAGAATAGGTGCAGTCCACTCAGTAGTTTTTGGTGGCTTTGCGGCTAATGAACTTGCTAGTCGTATTGATGATTCAAAAGCAAAATTAATTATTTCAGCGTCATGTGGTTATGAACCAGGGAGAACAGTTCATTATAAACCATTAGTTAATAAAGCATTAGAATTGTCTAAACATAAGCCTAACAAATGTATAATTTTTCAAAGAGAAAAAGATAAAGCTGAATTAGACTCTAAAATTGATGTAGATTGGAATGAAGCTCTTAAAGATGCAAAGCCAACTGAATGTGAAAAAATGAATGCTAATGACTATGCTTACATTCTTTATACTTCAGGAACAACTGGGCTTCCAAAAGGAATAGTTAGAGATATTGGTGGACACATCGTAGCTTTGAAATGGACAATGAAAAATATTTATAACATAAATCAAGATGATGTTTGGTGGTCTGCAAGTGATATTGGATGGATAGTTGGTCATTCATATATTGTTTATGCTCCTTTATTTTATGGCTGCACTACAGTTCTATTTGAGGGAAAACCTGTGGGCACTCCTGATGCTGGTGTCTTTTGGAGAATTATTTCTGATTATAAAGTAAAATCTTTATTTACAGCTCCCACTGCTATAAGAGCGATTAAAAAAGAAGATCCTGAAGGTAAATTCTTTAAAAAATATGATTTATCAAAATTTGACACTTTGTTTTTAGCTGGTGAACGTGCAGATCCAGATACAATTAAATGGTTTGAAAAACTTTCAAATGCTCCTGTTATTGATCACTGGTGGCAGACAGAAACAAGTTGGGCAATTAGTTCGAATTGTGCAGGAATAGAAAAATTTCCAATTAAGTATGGTTCGGCATTCAAACCTGTTCCTGGTTATGATTTAAAAGTTCTTAATAGTGAAGGCAAAGAAAATAAAGCAGGTCAAATGGGTGATATCGTTGTTAAACTGCCGTTACCTCCAGGAACTTTTCCAACTTTATGGAATGCAGATGAAAGATATAAAAAAGTTTATATGTCGACGTATGAAGGTTATTATCTAACTTATGATGCTGGGCATATTGATGAGGATGGTTATGTTTGGATCATGTCTAGAACAGATGATATTATCAATGTTGCTGGTCATAGATTATCTACTGGTGCAATAGAAGAAGTTTTAGCAGAACATAAAAATGTTGCGGAGTGCGCTGTTATAGGAATTGCCGATAAGTTAAAAGGTCAACTTCCAATTGGATTGATAGCTTTAAAAGCAGGAGTTGATAGAGATAATAAAGAAATTACTAAAGAGTGTG
>MDTB01104764.1_pt1 | contig 12023 bp, 5 predicted proteins | sample 811161 | NCBI WGS metagenome assembly MDTB01 (sample SAMN05326650, study PRJNA326480) | marine metagenome | isolation source: seawater | place: Mediterranean Sea | collected 2009 | reverse complement strand
ACTATGCGACGGCAATCCTGAAAACCACAAGCCCAGTGGGGAACCTTGGCCCGGAGGATGCTTACTATACCCACGACGCTTACCGTGGCGACGACTTCGCCACATTAAGGCACAAACTCCTGACAGATTTGAGGTCTTGTACCAGCAATCGGATGTAAACCCATCAAATGTTCTTGTCGATCCGTTGTGGGTAAGCGGCGGAGAAGGCAAAGACGGAGTACATCACCCCGGCTGTTGGGATAATGACCGTGATTTGTGGGAGTTACCTAAAAACGTAAATGGTGAAATGTTTGTTGTAGCGACAGCAGACCCATCGCCAGCTAATTATTGGGCAATCCAATGTTGGGCTTACAACCAAGAAACAGAGTTTAGATATCTGTTAGAATCGTATCGACGCAAAATGGATGCTCCAGACTTTTTAGACTGGAACCATGAACGTCAATGTTTTACTGGCGTAGCTGAAGATTGGTGGCAAATCAGCAACGATATGGGCCATCCAATAACTCATTGGATTATCGAAGCTAACGCCGCACAAAAATTTATTCTTCAATACGATCACTTCCGCCGATGGGCGGCATTACGCAATGTCCAACTTGTCCCGCATTACACGCATTCTAGGAATAAAGGCGACCCCAAATACGGAGTGCAAATGCTCGCTCCATTATGGCGTGTTGGCCGAGTGCGTTTGCCGGGTATCCAGAACACAGAAGCTCGTCCGCATTCGTTACTTTTGGTCAACGAAGTAACACGTTGGAACCCTGAAGGAACCGGGTCTCGCACAGATGACTGTGTTATGGCACAATGGTTCCTAGAGCATAACTTAGAAAAACTATATCTTCCGACTATAGTCAATGATCGACAGTGGCGTCCATCATGGATGTCTGAGTCAGCCAACGTATGAGGTGAGTGTGAAAACCGTCGAAGAGATTATCAGTATATATACGACACGCTCACGCATAAATGACCACGCAAAACAAAAAATGCGGAATGTCCGAGATTACTATAACGGAGATGTTGTTGTTCCGCTACCAGAACTCGACACAGATGAGCAATCAGCAGTAGCAAATTTACTTGCACAAGGTTTAGACCAAACTGCGATGCGCATAGCTTCTACTAGCCCAGACATTCATTGCCCTCCAATAGACGCATCTACTAAAAGAGCTAGAGATAATGCTTCTAAACGACGTAAAGCATTGTTTGGGTGGTGGGAAAACAGCCGAATGGACTTGCAATTAGGTAAAAGAGCAAGACATTTAATTGGTTATTCAACTACTTGTACACAAATTAGGTTTAATTCAAAAACAAAATGTCCAGAATGGCATCTTCGTGACCCATTAACTGCTTACCCAGCAAAAATGCTTGGTGTAGATGACATGCGACCTAGAGATGTTATCTTTGCGTATGAACGATCAATAGGTTGGTTACGAAATAGGTACCCAGAAGCCGCTGCACAGTTCGGGAACGACAATAACGTTAACGAAGACCACCCAATCGAAATGATTGAGTACGTTGACGAAACAGAACAGGTGCTAATAGGAACAAGATCTCCTATAAACACAGTCACATTTGGCACACAAACTGAATCCAGCCCATATATGGCTTTGGAATTAGAAAGAACTCCTAATCCGTTGCATCAAACACCCGTAGTGTTTGCCCAACGCATTAGTCTTGACAATGCACAAGGCCAATTCGACGGCATATTGGGTATGTACCAAATGCAAGCACGTTTAATGGCTTTAGAAGTTATCGCTGTGCAAAAAGGTGTGTTCCCAGACACATGGTTAGTCGGAAGAGCAGGGGAAACTGCACAAATCGTTAATCCAGCAGATGGGTTAACAGGCGAAGTTGGTGTTGTGCGTGGCGGTGACCTCCGTGACATGCAAATGCAACCCGGCTATATGACTAACCCAGCTATTGACCGGTTAGAACGTGCACAACGTTTAACAGCAGGCATTCCACAAGAATTTGGTGGCGAATCTACGTCAAATATTCGTACAGGGCGTCGAGGAGATGCTGTTCTGTCAGCAACAGTTGATTTTACCGTACAAGAAGCTCAACGAATTATGGCTAGGTCGTTGCAAGAAGAAAATCGGTTAGCTGTAGAAGTTTCTAAAGCGTACGCAGGACGACGATCTACAAGTTTCTATGTCAATTCTAAAAATGTTAAAGGCCAAGTCGATTACACGCCAAACGAAAACTTTGACTCTACCGAAAACGTTGTCTCATACAGTCAAGCAGGAGCCGATATTAACAACCTTGTTATCGGCGGAGGCCAACGTGTTGGCATGGGCACTATGTCAAAGAAATCGTTCATGTCAATAGATCCTTTAATTGATGACCCAGAATTTGAGCACGACAGTGTAATTGCAGAACAGTTAGAAGCTGCTTTGTTGTCAGCAGTTCAAAATCAAGCTGCGGAAGGCATTTTGCCACCCGGAGATTTAGCACGCATCATGGATCTTGTTGCCCACGATAAAAAAGAATTAGCTGAAGCTGTAGAACAAGTACAACGTGAAGCTCAGGAACGACAAGCAGAACAAGTTCCAGCTATGTCACCAGAAGCTCAACCCGGACTTGCATTACCGGGGATGGGGGCTGAATCAACACCTGTTGAAGAAGCACCACCAGAAGCAGGGTTAGAACAATTGTTAGGGGCGTTGTAATGCCACGTAAAGGCAAAGGACAAAAAGTTCAAACAGCTACAGGCCAACAATATGGTGCTGCTGCTGAACAAGAAGCAATGCAACAACAGCAACCGCTACCTCAAATGCCTGCTCCTAATCAAGTACGACCCGGTGAATTAGGTTCCCCAACTCGTATGACAGAACGTGCGACAGAACCAGTTACTACTGCTGCTAACCAACAAATGATGCCAGCACCAGAACCACAAACAAGTGAAAAACTTGCACGGGTTTTGCCTACTCTTTTGCCTTTAGCTAATTCACCATATGTAGGTGATGACACTCGACAAATTATAAACAAAATGATTTCTATGGTTCCCACGAAAGACTATTAATTCATGGTTTGGTTACTAGGCACACTTGGTGGGATGGCTAAAGGAGCAGTCAACGCTTCAAAAAAATCTTTAGAGTTTGTTGTTGATATTGGGCAAGAAGTAGTTGGCCTCGACGACGAATACGATGGTGTATGGGGAACAATTTGGGGTTCGTGGGAAGATAACATTCTTGGTGCTGAAGATGGTGATGGCGTAGTCCAACATCTTTTTGGTGAAGAAGGAGTAGGCGGCAGATTTTTTGGTGCAATACCTGAAGAAATAAGATCGCCAGCTACAAGCATTATTAATCCTGTATTTGATGCAATGGAAGTTGCTTACAAATATGGGGTAGATCGCAATATCGGTACGCTTATTGGTGTTGGACAACGAGGATTAATGAACTCGTTTGACGCATTGACAGGGCAAGGCGACATAGGCGACGTGTTTTCTGTGTTTGACCCTAATGAATGGCGTCAAGCGTACAAGATCACTGAATCACGAAGCGCAGGCCAAGCTTTAGCAATGGCGTCACGGTGGATAGACCTTGACGATCCTGCTGAAGTAGAACGTTTTAAAGGCACTGCGTATTACAACATGGTGTCTGGAACGTTTGATGCGTTTTCAAATATTATTTTAGATCCAGCAAATGTTTTATTAGGCACAGGAAAAGTTGGGAAACTTTCTAAAAATGCTCAAAAATACGCTAAGAAAAAAGTAGGGATTGGTTATTCAACTACTGAAGAAGCAATCAAAAAATCAGGGGCGTATGCAAAATTTGATACAGCATTAGAAAAATTACGTTTCGCAGATGATTTAGTGTGGTCAGACGAATACCAAAAAGGAAAAGGTTTTGCTGAAACTGATTACGACACGATTGACATTCTTACAACACGAATTTTAGATGAAGCAAAAAAAGGTAATCTAGGTGTAGACGCTAAAAAATTTACGCCTGAACAAGCACGTGCGTTAGCTTCTTTGCCTAACAAAGCAGCAAGAGAAAAATATTTAACTCTTGCTGTTAGCGGTGGGGACAATGCAGTGTTAGATGAAATGCATCAAGCCGCAGAAAATTGGGCGTTAAGTCATCAACAAGATGGTTTGCATTATCAGCTAGATGAAATTAACCGGCAACTTGATGCTGGGGAAACTTTTGTCGAAAACTTTGATACTCGAAAATTTTTAGAAACAGAACAAAAAAGGTTAGAAAAAAAACTACAAGACGAAAATCCAGAGCTTCCATTTGGTGCTGCTTTATCTATTAAAGAAGAACGGCTAAAAACATTAGCTGCACGTAAAGATGTTGACCGTGGACCAGTAACGGCTGACGAATTAAACGCACGTTACGATGCGTTAAATGATAACCAAGCTCTTGTTGACGCAGCTACAGATCAAGTTCTTATACAAAACCATGTAAGTACAATGGATGCTTTACCTAAAATAGGTGCTTTTAATGGTGCCGGTTTAGCTGCAAAAACGTTTGTTGAACGGTTACCTGTATTGGGAGGTGTGTCTTCAACTCGTCTTGTGAGAGCAATTGTAGAAAAAGTTCCACAAGGAATGATTATTTGGGATGACACAAACCAAAGTTTTACTGCTTTCCAACGCATGTTGCGAGATGCTTCACGAATAGGCATTGACGGGATAGACCAAGGTTTTGTTGACAAAAAATTAGGTTCTTGGACAGCAACAAATAACACAGAAGAATTAAGCAAAATTTTTAATTCAACAGTTGACGAAATTAACCAAGGAATTGTTAACAAATTTAGTCAACGCATGGAAGGCGTTAACAAAGACGAACTTGTTCAAATACTCCAACGCCAATGGAAAGCTGGAGATTCTGAATTAAAAAACAAAGCACGTAACGCTCGCATTTACGGTAACAAAGGTATCCGCATTACTACAGCAGCAGAAGGCGGAGAAACTGTTGCACGGTTTATGCCTATAACAACGCAGCAACTTGAATCAGCTACGTTAGTTCCTCGTTATGATTTGTATAAACAAGCGTTTACAGACAAATCATTGTTTAAAACGTATGCAGGCCAAGGAATGTCAGTTACTTCTGCTGCATTAAATGGGTTTACTTCTGTTTGGAAAAAATCAGTTTTGCTTAGACCTGCATGGCCTATGCGTGTTTTGATTGACGAGTACGCAAGAACATCTGCACATCTTGGAACAATAGACACATTGAAATCTGTAATGGGTGGCATGACTGATTTGCGTGCAAATTGGTTTAGAAAAAATGGGATAGATCTTGGCCCAGATATCCAAAAAGGAATGTTAGACGAACTTGGATACACCAAAAAAGATGAAATACGCCAAGCAAAAATATACGGATACAAAAAAGGTTTAACTGAATTAGATCAATACGCAAACGGAAAGATCAACGAAAAAGATTTAAGTAGTTACAGCCGCAAAAGAATAGATGACAACAAAGGCGACGCTACAGAAGCTTTTAATCAATTAAAAAGTGAACGAGATCTTCTTATAGAACAAAATCAACCTGTCAACTATTACGATTTGATCGAAGAGTTTGTTGCTAAAAACGGTGAAGACGCTGCTACTGAACTAGTACGCAAAACCATTTACGATAATTACGGCAGAAAACGAATTGGTACTAGGAGTGCAGTTGTAGGAGTTGGAGCAGGGGTAGTTGCTGGACCGGTTGGTTTAGCAATTGGAGCTTTGTATGGGTTGATGGCAAGAAATTCTTTGCAACGTTTAGCCCAAATAGAAACTGGTAGTGCAGTTGGTTTGCAACTTCGTTCAGTAGCACGGTCTCAATTAACTGCTGAAATTAAAAGTATTAGAGCAAGTGTCGCTGACGTAACTGATGATGTTCAATTAGCTGCCGCAAACCAAAAAATAAAAGATTTGAATGTTGCAGCAGGGTTGTTGGAATCACAAGCAAAATTGTTGAGTGAACAACAACGTGTTCAACGAAATGCAATGCGTTCTGAAAATGTTGAAATGTATAGCAATTTTGATAAAGCAGGCAAAATGCTTACAGATGCTGGGATAGGTGGGGCGCATATAGGTGGCGTTTCATTTGCAAATCATTTTGGTAACACGCCGCAACAAATAGCTATTTATAGAAATGCTATGTCTGCTGATAATTCGAACCGTGCTTTGTGGGATTCAGCGTCACAGGCAAGCCAAAGAACACAAAAACAATTGCGTGAACCGAGACAGTTTGATGGGGCTGGTGGCCCTAAACAACGTGAAGGGTTTGTGCAAGCGTACAACGATACTGTTAACAGACAATTTGTGCCGTCTACAGATCCGACAGTAGCTAACGCTTACCAAGATTTTCAACGATTGATGTGGGAAGGCAAAACTAACGACGAATTAGTTGCGTGGCTGCGATCAGGTGACGGTGTTGTTTTGCAAGATGCTATGCCACATTACTTTGCTCAAACAGATGAGCTTGATTACAACGATGTTCTTAATGTGATGAGGGAAGAATTTAATTCTTTAGTTCCTAGTCATCCAGATTTTGCAGATGTACGGAAACAAATTATAGAAGGACGAGAAGTTAACTGGGATCGAGATATACAGCCAATTGTTAATCGTAAATATGAGGGCGATATTGACAATGTTAGAGAAGCATTAAACGAACCAGATTTTGGCAAAGTAATTGGTGATTCTAAATTTGAAGATGCGGCTAAACAAGGCCGTTTGTTAGAACGAATTGGTCAACAGTTAGACAGAACATTCCAAAACATCGGAACTATGCCAACAGATGTTTTGACTAGGAGTTTAGTTTTTAGGACTAATTACACAAAAGAAATGAGTGTGCGAATTGCTCGGTTTGAAGATAAAGGACGTTTTAAGTTAAAAGAATCTGATATTAAAAAAATGGAACTTCAAGCACGAGATGTAGCTCTTAAAAAAACACGGGATCTTTTGTATGACTTAGCTGAACGTTCAAAGTTTGAAGAAGTTGTTGCAAATATCATGCCGTTTTATGGAGCATGGCAAGAAGTTATTACACGATGGTCAGGTTTAGCTGCCCGTAACCCTGCGTTTGTAGCTGCTGGGGCACGAAACTTTCGGCAAGCAATAGAAATAATGGACAGCAAAGATGAAAACGGTGACCCGGTATTTGTTTTGCGATTACCTGAATCGTGGATGGGTGCAGAGTTAGGTGGGATTAAAGTATTTGGTAAATTAGCTGCTTTAGGCGACAACACTATAGATTTTAATTTTAGTTCTGCTTCTATGATTAGCGCTGGGTTGCCGGGATTTGGGCCACTCGTTGGTATACCGGCAAGTGAAACAATTCTTAAAGTCCCAGAACTTGCTGAAGCATTTGAATTGTTGTTGCCTTATGGACCTACAGAAGGCCAAACGTTTTTAGAACGAGTGGTTAAACAAGCGCAACCAACGTGGACAAAAACAGCTACTAGCGCATTGTTTAACACTGCTCAACGTCAAAGAGTTGTAGCCAGAATCACAGCAGACTTAATGGCAGAGTATTACGAAACAGGCATAACTGTAGAAACTGAAGCTGAAAAAGCTGCATTCGATAAAGAAATTCAAGAACGTGCAACACAAATTTTAACTGTCCGTATGTTAGGAAATTTGTCGTTACCTTTGTCGTTTGTAGCTCAATCTCCGCATCAAGAAATTATTAATGGGTACAAACGAGTCTTAAAAGATTCTGGTACTGAAGAAGCAAGCGAATGGTTGTTTTCTAAACATCCTGAAATGTACGGAATTTTAGGTCGTCAAACAAGAGTTCGTTCTGTAGCTTCCGCAACTCTTGAAGGCGAAAAGCTTTACCAAGAAACAAAAGATTTCGCAGACGAAAACGCAGTTATAGGCGACTTTATTGTTGGCAAAATTGGGGCTTTGGAATCCGGTTTTGAATATAATCGTGCAGTTCAAATTAAAGAACTTAATGAAGGTCGCAGAGTTCGATTAGACCCATCTGAAATTTATACTCGGTCAAGTGAAGCTAAAGGCTGGCACGAATATAACGATCAAATGCAAATCATCAATAACGAATTAACTCGACGTGGCATGAATGGGTTAAGCGTTAACTTAAACGCTAAAACTAATACTGATTTGTCTGAAATTAAAAACAAAATAATCGACGAAATAGCAATCACAAATCCTGCGTGGAAAGAAAAATTTAACACTATTAAAAGCGCAGCAGAAATATCTGAAGTAATTCATTCGTTTCGTGCTGTTGTAGACTCAGATCTTTTTGAAGATCGGGTAGAGTTTCCACCGCTTGTAGAATACATAGAAACAAGAGATTTAATTTCTGAAGAGTTAGAGCGTAGGTTTACCGAAACTAATAACCCTGACCATGCAACGTTAAGTCATAAAACAAACGCTGACTTAAAACAACTATGGTTAGAATTCAGATTAGAAATAAGCGCCAAACCAGACTTTGCATCTATTTTTAGTCGTTACTTTGATAAAGACGACAGCATAAGCAGAGTGTCATGGCCTTCTAGTTATTTAGCAAAACAAGGAGTATCGTAATGAGTTCTGGACCTTCAGCAGATTTAATGCAAGCAGCAGGGCAAAGAGGACTTGTTATAACCGACCCGACAAGACCGGGTGTCCCAGATAATTATGTAATTGGTGTTAAAGAAGGTACACAATACGGACGCAAAGCTTCTGAAATGTCAGAAGTAGAGTTGGAATCTATAGTCACATCAGGTGCGTATCCAATTATTCGTGATCCTTCTGACCCAATGGAAACGTTTGTTCAAGTTACAGACAACCCTATTGAAGGACGAGAAAACGAAGTAGCTATCGATGTATCACAAGCTGTTACTGGCAAAGACGCTTTTGATGCAATGATTAAGGCATTTGAAAACGATGAAGAAACGTGGGATCAAATAGCTGAAGGTTTGTTTATGAACGATTTTATTGTTCCTGAAGAAAGTCTTTCAGAAATTTATGAATACGAAAATGTAGCTAATGGGATGTTAGCTGCTGTACGAGAAGCTAATACGTTTGCACAAGCTGGTGGTATTGGTTTAAACAGAGCGCCTACTATTGATGGTTTATTAAAAAGTACAGACCCAAAAGCTTTACAAGCTCAGTTTAATAAAATTGTTGCTAGTAAAAAACCAGCGCCTTATTCCAGAAACACAATAGTTTCAATGGCCGATAAAGCAGCAAAAACATATTTGCATCGTGGTTTATCTAATAGCGATATGCAAGCTGTTGTTGCTGCGGTCCATAGTTTGCCTAGCGATCAAAGAATGAGTTTGCAACCTGAAGTAGATGCAATTGTTAGTGGGCTAGACCCTCAACGTGCTGCTGGTGTTGAGGCTTACAATTCTACTCAGGTAGTTAAAAATGCTTTAGGATTAAAATAATGGCTGAAACAAAAGCTTTAACTCAACAAGAAATTGATGAACTAGGAAGCGCTGAACGTATAGATAAAAGTATGCGGGAAAGATTTGAACCTGCGCTTGAAGCTTTGAATACAGCGTATGACGCTTATATAGCGGCAGATGAAACATTTACTGATTCGGTTGAAGCTGCTTTAGCGAAAGCAGCAATAGAAGTAAAAGATGCTGGGCTAGCAGTTGCAGGTGGTTTGGAATCTTTATTTAAAGTAATCCAAGGTGCAGTAACTGAATCTGATGATCCTGATAGATGGGAAGAACGGTACAGAAGGTCTGTTAGAGGGTTTGCTAAAAGCGCTCCTAAAAAAGTGTTTGACCAACTTGTTGCTACACCAATTGAAACGTTAAGAAAAATAACTGGGTTAGGTGGTGGGGAAGGCGCTATAGCTGGTGGTGAATTTGTTAGTGGGAAAGGGCCAGAAAGAATTAATGAACGAGTTGCTCATCAAAAAAATATGTTGGAAGCAATTCTTCATTACATGCCTAAAAATCAGAATGAGGCCAGAGATTTAGAAGAACAAGCAGCGTTAGAAGATCGTGTTTCTCCTAGGTTTGAAGGAGATTATCTTTCATGGGCAGGCAATCAACATAATTATCCTATTGCTGCTCCTGAATCTAGTTCTTCTCGGACGATGTTTTTAGATTGGGTAAAATCATTAGGTGAAAATGGGTTAGTCCGATTAGCTAATGCTGAAACCTACGCTGAATTAGAAAATTGGTTAGATGCAGCACCAGATATTGGCGCTTCTATTGACGAACAAATGGTGTGGACTGCTGGGTTACGATTTGGTGAGGGAGGTTCAAAAGATACTTTAGTTAGTTCATTAGCAACTCGTGATGCTAGCCAAATTGCTGGACCAGCAAGTGTACGGTTTGAAAAACTTTTAAGTGGGGAAAGACCTTTACCTGATACACAAGCGACTATTGATAAACGAAGAGGTAGTGGAGAAGTAGTTAACCCCAATGATGACGGTCGTAGAGGTGCGGCTATTGGGAGTTCTACAATGACTCCAACAAGTCCGGGGGTGCAACCAAACACACCTGTTCCAACAATTGAAGGGTCTGCTTCAACGTCATCTAGTGAAAGAGATCGGGCGGCTTTAGCTGCTCGGATGATGGAAGAACGTGACCCGAATTATGTACCAGATCCGTCTTTGCCAACAGGGGACAACAACAATGACGGTAGCAACGATGGTAGCAACGACGGTAGCAACGACGGTGGGGGTGGCGGTAATCAAGATACATTAAGTGATTCAGCCGTAGAATATATTCGTGAAAACTTTGGGTCTGTAGCTTTTTTCCAAAATTTTCATGGTGACAAAATGTGGATCGACACTGATGGTGACGGCACATTAGACACAAACGTAATCGACAAAATTATTGGTGACCAAGAAGAAAACCCTGACGTTATTTGGGGTTTGTTTCAACGTACACAATGGTTTCAAGAGAATGGTCCTACAGCACGTCAATTCCAAATGGATTGGGATAAAGCAGCAGGTTCTTTAGCTACTGATTGGTCGCCATCGTTTAATCCAAATGCAGGTATTAACGAGCAATGGAATATGAACGCAGGTATGAAAGAATTGTTAGATGATACTTACGATGGTTTGATTCTTGAAGCTAACCGTCTTGGTATTAACACTGACAAAACTGAAACTAAAAATGCAATTATGCAAATGGCATATAACGCTAAACAGTTAAACATGACTGAATACGAACTTAAAAATGAGTTTTTGATAAACACAAATCTTGCTTTTAATCCAACTGCGGTACAAGGGTCTAGTACTTTTAACGCAATTAAACAAAAAATAAAACAAGACGCTTCGGTTTATATGTTGAAATTAGACGATACGTCAATAAATGATTTTGCTAACAAAATTTATTTAGGTAAAACTACTTATGAGGGTCTTAACGCTATGCACGCTCAAAAAGCTAGCGAAGATAACCCTGCTTTAAAATCTTTGATAGATCAAGGGTATACGCCTAGCGCTTATTTTTCTTCTTACAGTAATGTTGCTTCTAATTTGCTTGGAAGACCTATCGATTTTATGGGTGCTGATAACAAAATGTTTGGTGCGTTAACTGACACTATGGTGGGGGAAAATAATCTTGGTCGTCCGATGACTCGTGGCGAGTTTGAGCGTTATGTGCGTGCTACTCCTGAGTGGGATACTAGCGAAAATGCTCGGGATGAGGCTTATGGTACTGTTGATACGTTGTTGAATAGTTTTGGGATTAGAGTCTGATGGAATTTCTTGAAAGTTGGATGACGCAGAGCCGGACTTCTCCTGCTAAGACTACTAATCGTTGGCTTGATCCCAGCGCTGATCCTTTAGCGCAGCAAGCTTTGGTAGATGCAGGGATACTTAAAGCTAAAGCGTTAGCTGATGCTGAAGCGCAAAAGCAAAAAGAAAAAACTGATGCAGCAGCCGATCTTTTAGCTCGGGGAGAAGCTGGATTACCTACTGGCGGTGAGGAGGTTGTAGTCAATGATATGTTATATACAGGCCCACAAGTTACATATGACCAATGGGATCAACCAAGTCATATTAACGAAGGCGACAGTGTCCCAGCCGTCTGGATTCCTAATCCGGCGTTTGGAATAGATCCAAACGCTAAAACTCCGACGCCTACTAGTACAAGTACTCAAACGT
>MDTB01064307.1_pt1 | contig 12024 bp, 11 predicted proteins | sample 811161 | NCBI WGS metagenome assembly MDTB01 (sample SAMN05326650, study PRJNA326480) | marine metagenome | isolation source: seawater | place: Mediterranean Sea | collected 2009 | reverse complement strand
GGAGCTTTCGTGCGTTACAACTTAGCTGACTTGCACACACATTCTTTTTGCTCCGATGGCTTACGTACACCAACTCAAGCTGTCCAAGAGGCTCATGCTGCAGGTCTACGAGCACTAAGTTTGACCGATCATGACACAGTTGAGGGTACTGAAGAAGCTCTGCATGCCGGAAAAAGTTTGGGTGTCGAAATAATCCCAGGAAGCGAATTAAGTGCCCATGTGGGCGATCGTGAAGTACATTTATTGGCCTATATGATCGATTGGGCAGATAAGAACTTGAATGAGAGTCTAAACCGCGTGCAGGATGTTCGTTACAAAAGAGGAATTGCCATAGTAGAGCAACTAACAAAAATGGGTATTTCCATAACAATCGACGAAATTCTGAAGCAAGCAAATGGGAGTCCTTTAGGGCGTCCCCATATAGCCTCTGTTCTCATCAACAAAGGGGTAGTAGCAAATAAAGACGAAGCATTCTTACGTTTTTTAGGTGATCGAGCTCCTGCATTTCAATCTAAACCAAATATTCCAGCTGAAGATGTTATTGATGTTGTTCATCAGTCTGGTGGCATTGTAGTATTAGCACATCCTGGTCAAACTTTATCTGACTCCGTTTTTTCACACTTAGTTTCTGCAGGGCTTGATGGGATTGAAATTTATCATCCTTCGCATCAACCGCCTCAGATAGATTTCTATACGAAATTAGCTAACCAGAACAAATTGGTTATGTCAGGTGGCTCAGATAGCCATGGAAACGAGCAAGGTACAAAAATCGGCGATTTTGGTATAAGCTATGAAGCTATTGATGCTATGCGAACACGTGCCGAACGCTATGCGCGATGAGTAATATGCCATTATTTTTACCTACACGTATTTTCGCCTGTTCGATAGCTTCCGTACTGTTAATGACGATGTCGCTTCGAGCTATCCCAATGCGCTATCATCAAGATGTCGATCCTATCGATAGTTTTTTTGGTGCTGAAATAGGTGATATTGTATGGAGTGGGAAATATCTTTGGGTTGCTACTGAAAATGGTATAGCTCGATTAGACCCGACCGAAGCTGCTGGAACATCGGCAATAGATTGGATAACCTTCACTCAAAATAATGGTATCGGCCGTGGTTCAGTTAGTGCCTTGGATGCGATTGGCGACACCGTTTGGGTTGCAACCTTAATTGACACACTAACACCTGTCGGTTTGCGGCAAATGGGAACTGGGTTGAGTTTTTCTCATAATGCGGGACAAACTTGGAAATATATTTCCGGCGACAAAATTTTCAATCCCGCCAATTTAGGATTCGAAAGAGGCCCTAGTACCCAAATCGATAACGGCTGTTTTGGAATATCGATTGGAAATAACGGCATTTGGGCAGCTTTCTTTGCCGGATCTACAGTAAAAATAACGCCAGACGGTAATCGATATCAACGAATTTTACCAGATGGAGCAAAAGACATCGTTTTTTTCCCAGGCGAAACATCAGCAGATAGCTTATTCGCGGTTGCGGATAGTTTGAGAAATATCAATGCTGATTCCGCATTAATATTCAATGCAGAAATTGCTGCCGATAGCCTTGCAAAACAAAGTCTTCTCCACCGTACATTTTCAGTACTCACTGCAGGTGACACCGTGTGGGTCGGCACCTCGAATGGTCTTACTCAAAGTAATGACAATGGAAAAACATGGCGCACAATCAAGGTGAGATCTGATGCAGATGCTATAATAAAAAAAGGGAGTATTGGAGGGAATTGGGTAGTTTCAATTTATAAACATGTAAACCCCTCAGGTAAATCAACAATTTGGGTCGGTACAAATTCGACAGGGGAATCCGGAGAAAGACCTTCTATTTCTTTCAGTGATGACGGTGGCCAAACATGGAAAATAACAGGACAAGATTTTGCTTGGGATTTTGCTTTCACAAAAAACTACGCATGGGCTACCACTAATAGTGGAATAATCCGTCGCCCGATAGGATCATTACAATGGGAAACAATAGACTTGTACGGTGGTATAAATAGTGACGCGACATTTATAGGAATTGAAGCGACTTAGTTCCTATCCAAAAGTATGTTATGGGCAGGAAGTGAAAATGGGCTGAGTACTACCGATGACGAAGGCAGTAGCTGGAAAATAATTCGAGATCTTATACACACACCTTCTATCGATGCCAATCGATTTGTCAATGAAGGTGGGGTTCGAGATAGTATCGCCGTCAGCTACGCGGCGCCAAATCCCTTTGCTCCATCCGATGGCGAACAGGCACTAATTACCTTCAGTCTCACAAATGACGCCTTTGCTACAATTGATGTTTTTGACTTTTCCAGTCGAATTGTTTGTTCGATAGCGAAAAATACTTTTTTCTCTGGAATGTCAAGTCATCACGTAGCTTGGGACGGCCAAGATAAAGATGGAAGAGATGTGGCTAACGGTACTTATTTTTTCCGTATTCAACTTGATTCAGGACCGGTAAGCTTTGGAAAAGTGGTAGTCTTAGATTGAAAAAATTTATTCTTTTTTTGTTAACATGTGCACAATTCCCTTGTATGATTTCTGCTGATGAATTTGCTGGAACTTTTCTTACTACTGATAGTCAACTTCAGTCTGTCGATATAAGCCGAAGTTTCAGCGCAACCGCTTCTGGCACTATGGCGCCATACAAGAATCCTGCCGGCCTTGTTCAGGTTACAGGAAGAGGAATCCACGCTTTGATTAATTCCGCCTCTCTCGACCGAAGTTCCCATAATCTATGCGCATTCCTAAATCCGCGCGGAGATGTGGGATTCGGCTTTTCATGGCTACATGCGCAAGTCAACGATATAAAAGGTAGATCAAGTAGTGGTCAAATTACCGGAAAAATCAAAGATAGAGCAAACGCGTTAGCAGTATCTTTTGCCTTTAAGATAGGAAAGAGGATCAAGGCCGGTTTAAGCATGAAAAGTATCAATCATCATATATTCGGTCCGTATAATTCTAACGCTGAAGCAACTGGACACGGATTTGATTTAGGGTTCCAATACTCCCTCAATGAAAAAGGGTCTTTGGGTATGACAGTCCAAAATATCAATTCTGGACTTAATTGGAAGGTTAGACGTGGAGACAAAACTAGAAATACGCGAGACCCCATAAAAACTCGCTTTTCTTTGGGAACTGGATACTTACTTTCAGAAGAGATCAATTTTGGATGTGACTTAGTTATTGAATATGACCCAGTCGTTAATACTGGAGTTGCTTGGAAAATTAACAAGCTTTTAAACGTAGCTATAGGGCTCTCTAATATTGGTGCTGACCAAAAATTTGGAACTCTCTCAAACAGCCTTAGCCTTAAACCCATGAGAAACGAAAATATTGTGCTATATTACGCCTATGTCACCGATTCCATCGGAGCCGGTGATCGAGTTATAATCGGTTTAGAATCTAACTTTTAATTATGTACTGGATTCTCACTCTTTTTCTTATTGGCTACCCAATCAGTCTCAGTGCCCAAACTGGTTTTAGTGGTCTGCAAATGAGTCGCGGAGCACGTACAGGCGCAATGGCAGATATTGGAACTGCCTTAATTAGTTCCGAAACTAGTAATCCTGCTGCAATCCCGATGGGAAATGGAAAAAGTTATACTTTTTCCCATACTTCATGGATCCAAGGAACACAGCAGGAAAATCTGCATTTAATTTTTAAACGCCCCTCACAAAGCTGGGGATTTCATGCCCGTAATTGGCATTCCGAAGATTTGGATTATCGTATTGGTCCTAGCGAAGATCCGTTAGGAACTTTTGGAATTTACGAATTCACCTTCGGATTGAGTCACGTCCGCAATATCCACAATAATATTCAAGCTGGGACTCGTATTTCTTTACTGCGACAAGGGATCTACGACAGCGATGCAGTTGGCTGGGCAATGGATATAGGTATAATTCAACGCCTGAAATCCGATATACATTGGGGTATGTCTTTACTAAATTTCGGTCAAGTATCTCCGCTTGATAAAGTATCAACACCCTTACCCACCGAATTACAAATCGGCTTGTCTGTCCAACAAGATCAAAATATTCAAATGGTCATGGAGTTGCACAAAACGGACGGAAATAGTACTACTTTGCACTGGGGCTCAGCTTATAAATTTAGTGAACAGATAACTCTTCGTTGTGGCTATAAGAATCTCAAAAATCAAATGCTATCATTGGGTGCAAGTCTCGTAATAAATAAATGGAATTTCGATTATGGCTATCAACCTTTTGGGAGAAACCTTGGACATGTACATCGAATAAGCCTGCGTTTGGTAAGCAGATAATAAATTAATCAATGGGTTCCTAATGAGTAATCGTATTTTTTCCATGGTTCGCTTCAATTATATCTTAGAGAAGGCGATTTTTCTTTTCGTAATGAGTTTATTAGGTTTTAGTTGTGGCCCCGGTGATAGCGATTTATCAGACTGCCGCTGCAGCCCAGGTACCAATACTGTTATTTTTCCCCACTGCGCCGAGGCTGAGGCTTCGTTTGATAAAGAATCTACTAATCTATTTGGAGTACAAGTACCGGAATGTCCGAGCGGCAAACAAGTATTCTTATTACAACGGACCCGACCAGAGTATGCTTTAATCAATATTCGAACAATTTTCTCTGCTCAACCAGAAAGCCGCAATCCAGAACAGTATTTAGAACAATTAACTGAAAATTTTGTTTTTATACCTGATCTGGAAGACGCAGACCGTTATCCTGACATATATAAACAAAGTGAAGAATCTATTTGGACAATCGAAAACGAAGGAGACTTCGCAAGAGCAATTCTCGATCCTGATCGAATAGGGACTGTACGTTTTGTCCGATGGTTCCAACCTGCTCTCGACGAACGTATTCCATCTGAGGACCAGTTTACCGAAACTTTTATTTTTCCTTACGAATTAGAATTTACTGAAATTTCAAATGCCGACGGTGATGAAATAAATTCAGTAGTAAGTATTGCTGGTCTAATGGAAGTGGATTTTTTTACACCAACAATTGAAAATCCTGTTTGGAATATAAAGCAATGGAAAGACCAAAGAGATGGAGCTTCAGCTAAATTTTCTTGGGGCGAGCTTCGAGCAATTTTTGCTCGGTAATTCTTAATAAAGAGCTATATACTTAGACAGAATACGACTTATTGCTTAATTTTATTAGCATAGACCGTCTGCAAAGGAATAGTCAAATGCGTTTTAAATCACTATCATCGATTGCAATAATAGCTTTGGCATTTTTAGCCTGCTCAAATCCCTTCGCCCCAAAAACAGAGCCCGGAGAAACTATAGTCAAGGGACCTGCTCCAGATGCGGTCACACCCGAAGTCCTAATGGACAATCTCCGAAGAGCCATGCGAGACCGCGATAAAGACCTCTATGAGAGTGTATTGGATCCCAGCTTTTGGTTCACAGAAACAGATTGCGCAGGTGACTTAGTGCTTGCTAATGGATTCGAACAAGAAATAGAATTTCTCGGTGGTAGTAGGGATGGATCCAGAGAGGGTATCTTTGACATATTTAGAGAATTCGAATACGACTTTCAACTTATCCAAGAATACATAGAATTGGGTCCCGATTATCCTGAAGCCTTTGAAGGCGATCCAGACGGTCATCCAGAGGAAGATTGGCAGGTGTTTCGTGGTCGGGTCCAAATGCTCATGCTCGATGAAAATGGAGACGGATTTCGTGTTGACCAAATAATGACATATAAGCTCCGATTAGCCGATGACGGCCTTTGGAAAATCGTACGTTGGATTGACGACCCACTTTCGGGCGATTGTGGCGCTGGAAAGCGACTGACAAAAAAATATAATTGGTCTAACGCAAAATTAACCGCTAATAGATGAATCGAGGTCATAAGCGTGATAGCTTAGTTAAATCAGAATCGTCTCATAATTGGCATTTGCTAGTTTCACTGCTTATAGTATTGTTTTGCGCATTCACGGTGTTAGATTACCACGGTCAACATACGGTTCGGCCTACTCCAGTTGTTCCTCCTCCAAATACACCTAAAAAAATTGAGCCTGCTCAAAGATCCGAACAATTTTCCGTCAAATTTTTTACCTACATAGACTCCGCTTTAATGGAATATGGTTTTACGACTGAACTCATTGCGAAAAAACAAAATGTTATAGACGATCTTACAATCAAAATTCCATCAGACCTACCAATTACTCAGGCTAATCTCGCTGTAACTTTAGCTGCGCAGGATCTTGGTGGCGAGGTACTTTATGCTGTGGAAAACGAAAATAATAACAATGTAAAAATGCATATAGGATTTCAAGGAACACATACAACCACTGTAAAACTTCAAGAACATACTAACAAACGGTCAACTGCTATGATTAGCGTTATCATCGATAGCATAAAAATAGTAAACGAAGTAATTTCTCGAATGTGTAAAATTCAACAACCGCTAATACTTTCGTTAGTGTCAGAAAGCTCCTCTATCCGAAACAGTCTGAAGCATTGTGGGCATACAATTCAATTACAATCATCAAATCTTGACTCTTTTAAATCCATTGCCATCAAAGTTGATCAGATAGATGACCGTAAGACAATAGAAAAAAAGTTGTGGGATTTAGATGATCAAGCTAAGCATGTTAGTTCTATAGCTGTCGTCGCCCATCCCCGAATAAACACTCTTTTGGCTTTAGAGGAAGTTCTTCCGCGGCTTGAACAACGGGGGCATCAATTCACTGCAAACCCCGCCAAAGACCGATGATCAAAGATTTTTTCTATGAAATCATAGCTGAAGATAAAAATACAAAAGCCCGAGCGGGTGTTTTGCATACCCCACATGGATCGATTGATACCCCCACATTTATGCCCGTAGGTACTCAGGCAACAGTCAAAACTTTAGATCAAAAAGATTTACAACAGACCCACTCACAAATTATTTTAGGAAACGCATACCACCTTTATTTACGGCCAGGTCATGAACTAATCTATAGAGCCGGCGGTTTACACAAATTTATGAATTGGCAACATCCAATTTTGACTGACAGCGGAGGATTTCAAGTCTTCAGCTTAAAAGAGCTAAATAGCGTAGACGAAGAAGGTGTTACCTTCCGATCTCACTTAGATGGATCTACTCATTTATTTTCACCCGAAACTGTTATGGAGATTGAACATGGGATCGGTGCAGATATCATTATGGCCTTTGACGAATGCACTTCTTATCCTTGTGAATATCAGTACGCCAAACAGTCTATGGAAATGACGCTCCGTTGGGCAACACGTTGTAAAAAACACCACGAAATACTGAGTGAAGAACAAAAACATCGACCAAGTCAAGCATTGTTCGGAATTGTCCAGGGAAGTACTTTCCCCGAACTACGGATTCATTGTGCGAACGAATTAGCTTCTATGGAATTGCCCGGATACGCAATCGGAGGACTTGCAGTCGGAGAGCCCAGGAATAATATGATGGAAATAGTAGCCGAAACAACGCCACATATGCCATTTAAAAAACCTCGTTACTTAATGGGGGTTGGGCTCCCTCATGATATGGTAGAATCCATTGGACTCGGTATTGATATGTTCGACTGTGTCGTTCCCACCAGAAACGCAAGAAATGGTACTGCTTTCACTAAACAAGGACGATTGAGACTGAAAAATGCCAAACATAGCGAAAACGATCAGCCCATAGATGAAACATGTCAATGTAAAACATGTCAGAATTATAGTCGATCCTATCTTCGACATTTATTCCAAACCGGCGAATACTTAGGTTTACACTTAACCTCTTTTCACAACATTTTTTTCTATAACCAAATTATGCGCGAAGCAAGAGAGGCTATTATTGCTGGAAATTTTAAACTTTGGCAGAATCAGTTTTTATCGTCGTATAAAGACCGTTAATTAGGTAACGATCCATAGATATTTATCAATTCACAAAGATTTCTTTTTAACCAATTAACCAAAGTAACATCGAAGGATATTCAAAGGTGCTCTGGATACCCGTATCATTTATATTAGAATTCGGTTTCGGCCAACTTTTTAAATGGGCGCAAAAACGTGGTTGTTTCCTGCCTGCCGCATTAGTAACCAATTACCTCACACTAGCTTTCCTTCTTTTCGCTTATTTCAATTTGACCGATCAGTTAGACCTTGATAAGAAAGTAATACAAGTTGGATCAATTACCGGATTCGTTTTCATTGTTGCTATGCTATTGATGACCAAAGCCTTATCTCTAGTACGTGTCGGGTCGGTCCTTACATCTTTTCGAATGGCAATGTTAATACCGATTATATTTTCGGTAACGATATGGGACGAAACTGCGATGCCCTTACAAATGATAGGTATAGGCTTATCGTTCATATCATTGATACTAATGACTCAAGGATCTGCTGGATCAAATAAAATTGGCCGTTTTGGACAATTCGCACTTATCCTACTCGTATTTTTTGGGCAAGGCGCTAGTATGACGTGTTTGAGGTGGGTTCGCTATGCAGGCTTGGAGGATCAACTGTTACAGGTCATTATGGTTACGGGTACTGTGGCAGGATCACTCGGAGTCGTATTTTTGGTTTTAATTAAGACAAAACCTACCTATAATGATATACGCACAGGCGCCGTGATCGGAACATATAACCTGTTTGGACTAATCGTACTCCTTACAGCATTGAATCATGTCTCAGCCGCTGTCTTTTTCCCCCTGATGGGTTGCGTAGTTGTAGCATTGGACAACTTAGCCGCACATTTTTATTGGCGGGAACGACTAGATCGTCAGGCGATAATCGGCGTAGGCTTAGCCTTAATTGCGATAACTCTCGTTCGATAACTTTGAGAATTGATAATTTATGAATCGGTTTCATCTAAGATCATATCTATTTTTTTAAGCTCTATTTCGGAAAAAGTTCTATTCTCTAAAGCCGCTAAGTTATCACGTATTTGATCTGGATGACTGGCTCCACAAAGTGCAGTTGTGACTCCATCTTGTCGTAAAACCCATGCTATCGCCATTTGTGCTAGTGTTTGTCCTCTATCAACTGCGTGTTCATTTAACTTTTTAATTTTCTTTTTAGTCACATCATTAAGTGACTTTTTCAGCCAGTGACCAGGTATAGATGCCCGCGAACCAACAGGTATTCCATTTAAGTACTTATCCGTCAGCAATCCCCCATTGAGTACTGAAAACGCCACACAACCAACACCGCGATCCTGTAGTATATCAAACAAACCAGTTTTTTCAGCTTGTCTGTCCAAGAGGTTATATTTCGGCTGATGCACCAAACAAGGTGTACTCAATTCTTCGAGAATAGCTACCGCCTCGGCTGTTTTTTCCGCTGGATAATTTGATATGCCCACGTAAAGTGCTTTCCCAGACCTGACAATATGATCTAAGGCACCCATTGTTTCCTCCAAAGGGGTTTCCGGATCGGGACGGTGATGATAAAAAATATCTACGTAATCGACACCAAGCCTAGCCAAACTTTGGTCTATACTAGCGATCATATATTTCCGTGATCCAAAGTCACCGTATGGTCCGGGCCACATATCCCAACCGGCCTTAGTTGAAATAACCATTTCATCTCTGTATCCTGTCAGATCTTTTCTAAGAATCCGGCCAAAATTTTCCTCGGCTGAACCCGGGGGAGGCCCGTAATTATTAGCTAAATCAAAATGGGTAATTCCGCTATTAAATGCAGTAAATATCGTTTCTCTTGCATTTTCGAAAACATCAACATCACCAAAATTATACCACAAGCCCAAGGAGATTGGAGGTAATTTTAAACCACTTCTTCCGCACCGTTCATATTCAATAGTTTCGTAACGAGACATTTTCGGACTATATTCCATAATTAATCCTTTCAATCTTGATAGCTAAGCCTTTTTATGCGCTGCTGGTTTGAATGGAACATCATCGGGAAAAATAGCAGGTTCCGGCGGAAACACGTTACAAACCGTATTATTTTTCAAAGCCCATTTATTCATTTCTCTTTTGCGATTTTTGTTAATAATAGGATTTGTCCACACACCTGCAATTGCGATTCTACTGTTCGAGCTAGTGTTAGGAGGACTATGATGCCAAAGACTACTATGCCAGCAGACAACGTCGCCGGGATCACACTCAACATGAACAATACCTTTTTGGGCAATTTGCTCTGGAACAAGATCTCGGGGTAACTCTGGATGGATACTATCGCCATATAAAACATGTGGAACAATCTCCGTTTTGTGACTACCCGGTATAAATTGGAGACAACCATTCGACTTCATAGCCGGATCTAACGCCATCCACGCATTAAATGGTTCCGTTTCGCCATCACGCCATAGTCCATTATCCTGATGCCAGGGAGTTTCTGATCCTGTCTCAGCAGGTTTAACAAAGACACTGTTGAATTTCACAATGATGTCTTCACCCAAAAAATACCGGGCGACGGATAGCATGGAAGTTCCTGTGTGAAAACTATGCCAAATTAGTGGGGATCTCGAACAAAAGTTGCCAAGCTTACGAAAACGACGCGCTTTAGCTTCAGGTGAGTTTCCCATCGGATCCATTGGGTCTTCGTCTGGAGACCCCGAAGGCTCTGGTTGCAGTATTTCATTTTTGATGACCCCGCGCATATCATAAGCCACGTCGCATGGAACGACGCCACGAAGAATAAAATAGCCTTCGTCATTCCATTGAGTCAGTTGATCATCGTTCGGTTGCCATACATCCATTTCAGTTTCTCCTGTATTAGTCTGTCCTTGCAAATACAAAAAAAAAGCCGCGGCCTCTATGGCCGCGACGACTGAGTTTTTCGGGCTTGATTAATTCAAACAAAATTACGGTAGCAACCTAAAATCGAAATAAAATTCGACCGGAAGTCTATCCGCGCTTAGCGTAATACTCAACAATTCTTGCCACATCAACTTCAACAGAAACCGAATCGGGACCAGGCACTCCAATAACCGTTGCGGTCATCTGCGCATAATTACACTCTAGCCAATCAGGACGCGTCAAACGGATACTGGTAATTGAATCCTTGATCTGTATTAGTTCCCGGCTTTTCTCTTTGGGAGAAATCACATCCCCTACCGTTACACGATAGGATGCAATGTCTACACTCTTGCCATTCACCTGAACGTGCCCATGGCCGACTAATTGCCTAGCCGCCGGTAGGCTTTTGGCAAAACCAGAACGAAATACAACGTTGTCTAAACGACGCTCGACTAATTCTATCAGCTTATCGCCAGTAGTGGTTTGACTACGGCGAGCTTCCTTAACCAACCGGGAGAGATGCTTCTCTCTCAATCCATAATTGAATTGTAATTTTTGTTTTTCTCTTAATTGAACCGCATAGTCTGACTTCCGTGGACTCGAAAGTCGCTGGCCATGCTGGCCAGGACGCGTCGTTCGATGCTCCATACTCTTTCCAGTAAGCCCTGGTAAATATGTTTCGAGTGCTCGCATTTTTTTTACTTTTGGTCCGGTATAACGCGCCATTACACTAACCTCTCCAAGCCTGTTAATAAATCGTTTTTATTATATTCCAATATTCGAAATAATACAATATTTTGGATTAACTACCGTCGAAAACTAAATAAAGGGACGGCCTTCAAACATATGATTCCTCACAAATTTGTCAAGTTTTCGTTTCATCATCAAAAAAAAAACGATCAATTTCGTCAGGGAGCAAAGGAATTCGCTTCGTTGTCGCCAATTGTGTTCGTGATAGTGTTCGATTAGCCTCTAACAAAATGCCGAACGAATACATCGACTTTAGTAGGATAATCATTATATTTGTAACGCAAGAAATATCAATTTAACTTTCAAACGCTTTATTTACACAGAGAGGTTTAAACGTGTTCGATATAATTTCGTCTGCTTACGCGATGGGAGCACCTCCTGCGGGGGGTGGAGAAGCCAGTCCCATAGCATCCTTACTTCCTTTTGCCCTTATGTTTCTTGTACTTTATTTGCTAATTCTCCGACCACAGATGAAAAAGCAGAAGCAACAACAGAAAATGGTAGATGAACTAGAAAAAGGAGATCAGGTTGTGACTAGCGGTGGTATTCACGGCCATATACAAAATATTAAGG
>MDTB01078017.1_pt1 | contig 12025 bp, 8 predicted proteins | sample 811161 | NCBI WGS metagenome assembly MDTB01 (sample SAMN05326650, study PRJNA326480) | marine metagenome | isolation source: seawater | place: Mediterranean Sea | collected 2009 | reverse complement strand
TACCACTACGAGCAGTGACCTTGACTACCTCTGTGTTTGTATCATCGTCAAAGGTCACATAAGTAATGTCTCCAGTACCCAGCGTAGGGAAAACTGAACCATCAGCTACACCAATTGATGTTACTGAGTCGTTTATACCAGCGGATAAAGTAGTAGACGCATTGTTAGTAAACTTAATAGCCATTAAGAAGCCGTCAAAACCCAGGTGACCGTAATCGAATCCGAACTGCCCTTATTAATGGTGCTGACCACAGTCCGACAAAGTAGTGTTCCACCCGAACTCGCATTTAGAAGACCGAATTCAACAACGGCTCCTGTTGCAGTTCCCGCAGCTAATGTTGCTACTGCAGTAAAAGTATTTGTAGAATGAGTGAAGCTAGTTAAAGCAACTCTTCCAAGTTCTGAAGCGAGTGCAGTATCACCAGCAGCAGCAGCCGTATTATTAGATCCGGCGGCTAAATGACTCACTACACTGTCATTACCATCTACCATCCGCGAGGCAATTAATGCCTTTCCAGCCGTTGTAATTAAGTTGGGACCGTCATACACAATATCGTCATTAAGACGCACAATGACATGCCCTGTTGGATTAAATGATTCTATAAACATGAGTAACACCTCATTGATTTAGTTGAGCGACATTGAATGCCGACTTGTTGAATTGAGAAGAAGTCCCGATAACTAACTGAGCGGAAATACTTTCTGAAACAGAGAAAGAATCTGAAGCATTTCTACCAAAACCTATGGCAATTGATGCACTCTCTGAAATAGAGAAAGCGTCTGATGCATTTATAGGTACTAACAAACCGGCTGTAATACTTTCAGAGACAGAAAAGGAATCTGAAAACTGGGATAGGACTACAGAAAAACTAGGTTGCTCTGAAACAGTAAACGAATCTGCTAACGCACCTTGGGTTAAAGCAATCTCAAAACTAGGCGAGGCATCAGTAACTGCAAAAGAATCGGCTGCTGGTTTTTCAAATAAAAATGTAGAAGCGTCAGTAACAGTTACGCTATCAGAATAGTTTCCACCAAAATTCCAACTAGCTGTATCTGCAAAACTAATACTTTCTGATGCGTCTCTAATATACGTGAGAAGTGCAGAGATAGAATCACTCACACTAAAGGATTCAGAAGCACTTCTTACAAATGTAACAGCAGAAGATAAAGACTCGCTAAACGTAATAGTGTGTGCAAAATCTTTGTGGTATGTAATAGCAGGAGTGCTATCAGTAACACTGAAAGTTTCATCTCTAAACCATTGGTTAAGGCTAGATGGATCGAGAGCAACGTCAACAGCGACAGCTTTTACATAATTAACAACCGTGTTTATGTCCTGGAATTGAACAGAGAATTTTTGCTCGACACTAGACGCTGCAACCGTCGCTTTTACATATGCAACTGTTGCGCGTGGTTTTACATAAGTGACACTTAATTTAATCAAAATCGTCCCTTACTTTGAATTTCAGCAAGTCATTAACTGTTTGTTTTGCTCCACCAGAGGTAGTGGTTATCTCAACCTCTCCCTCAAAAGTCCCAGCGGTATCGAGAGTTCCAGACGGAAAATCTGTAGTAACAACCCCGCCTGATGCATTCGTAACCGTACAACTCAAAGTGGATTTGACAGTAGTAGTACCTAGTTCACGAAGACGAAGCTTCACGGTCTTTCCCGAAAGGCTAATCGGGTTCCAGGTGGTAGAGTCATTTTCATCCAATGTCTGCCCAGAGGCTGCGGTATTAGAATCCTTCAGAGTTATGGTTAACTCTGGCAAGGTATCCCCTACTACCAAATTTATTGTTTCTGAATAAGCCATATACGCACCCGATATCCTGCTTAGTATATTAGTTTGACTAACGTTTCGCTAGTAGTTAGTAACTCCATAAAACTGGTGTAGAATCTCTTTTATCTACGTGAATAAAGGACTTAGCGACACCTATTCCCGTAAACCCCAAACTCAATGCCTGTTTCACTATCATCATTCTCTCTGCACCGTTAGCTACCCTAATATCTGCGGCCAAACCTTTACAATGCGTTCCTGGTGCAGATTTTACCTTTTCCAGACTGTGTTCCAGAGAACGAAAACCAGAGGTTATAATGAACGGAAATCCACAAACCTCTCTCAGTTTATCTAGTTCCTCAATGAAACTACCTTGCATTCCATTTTCGCCCGTCTCCTGACAGTCAAAATCAGATAGTTTGAAGTACTTAAATTCCATTATTCCTTTTTGCCCTGCCCCAAAAATAATCCGAAAACGGCAGTCATCGCGCCTGTGCACACCGAAACCAAACCGGCCTGTTCAAAACTCGGCTGTTCGAGAGTGGTGAACCAATGGATAACGTCCCAACATGCAATTGCCATCATTAGTACCAACAGCCGTGGTACAACCCGCCACTTATCAAACTCTTCCGGTGTCATTTGCGTAACTTCATAAGTTTGTCTGCACCCTTCAATCCAAACGATGATGAGATACAAATAAAGAGCAACATCTGGAAATAATCGGGCAACTCACCCAAAGCATCGAAACCAGCGTGAACACGCTCCAAAACAGCGGGATCATCAAAAGCCACAGCATAAGCCACCATAAAAATTGGAAACGCCAATACCACTGTCCAGAATTCGTCTTTAAGGCTGTTGTCGGTAGCCGCAGCCATTTTTGATTCCCAGTCAGCGTCATTTTGAATCACCTGCATTTTTGCCTGATGCTTTGCTTGGCCTTGTTCATGTTTATTTTTCATCCATGTACCAGCGAGATTTGTCACTGGTCCGATTACCGCGCTGAAAATGTTCATATTTAATACACCGTTGCGTAGAGAGGGATTAGTCGATCAGGGAATGTTTCCCAACCTTTATTTAAAGCGGTTTCAAAGATCTCATAAGTGGGGCCGAGTGCTGGAGCGAGGGGTGTCTTATCCCATTTATCAGCATTAATCATACTATTTACCAGCGACATAGGGCCGTTAAAACCTGCTCGATCAAATATCTCAACCATGTATGGACCCCAATCCATACGATCAGAACGGAAATAACGTGAACCAGCTTCCATTCCTGGTAATACACTTGCAATACCTGCTTTGGTTAGTTCCCTTAATTCCAGCGACATCATTGCAAGTGGCATAAATGCAACACCTGCCAAAGCAGCAGTTAGTGCGACTCCCCCTATCTTATCCATAGAGGTGCCCTGTTCCTTAAGTCTTGCTCCCATTTCTCGTAACATTCCACCACCAATTGTCTTGGAGAATGAATATAAGAAACTCTTTAACTGCCACACCAACGCAAATCTTGGATCATTTGCCCAGAAAGGTCGTTCCGCTGTATTTGGTCGAAGCATTGAACTTTCTGTAAATCTGATAATCGCTGCTCTTACTCGCTGTCCTTCTTCAGAATTAAAATCAAATGTTTGCGTCTTATCATCCCATGCAGTTGTCACATCAGCTGCTGAGACTCCTAAATCTCTCAAATATCTTGCGGCGTAAGGGTTATTAGTTTTGTTGGCAGCATGGGTACGCAAAAACTGTATACCCATTTGTGCCGCAAACTCCCGTGTAAATGCGGTGAACCTCTCTAACCCAATAACTCTGAAAAACTGTGAGCTAAACTCTCGTACTTTAGGGTCTAAAAATTCGTGATCTGCATCACTCATAATGACATTTTCTAATGTTCGTGGAACAACTAATCCCAAATCGATGGCAAGCTCCCGTGCCTCATCTGGGTTTTGGATCTGGTGTATGATCTGCTTGATGCCAACAGTAACGCCATCGAAATCTTTATAATTAAGTACCGCACCGCCAAACTCTGTAATTGATGCGATTGTTATCAGCGGTAATAAAACCACCCAGTTAAATGCTTGTGCATAGCTACCAGCGCGGAGCCATTTCTTCTCTAGAGAGGTGAAATCCCTATCCCGATATCCCATGTACCGTTTTATAATTGCTTCGGCCATCTTCCGATCTACTTCGGGGAGTTTTGCCAGTTCGGGTTGGAGTAGATCAGCACCAGTCTCGGGATCTCTAGTTGCTCTCAAGAACTCCATGCGCGTAGTGATATGCCGTATATATTTAATAAGTGCTTCGGCGGGTGGTAGGGAAAATTCCGCTAAATCTGCGGGGTTTATATTACTGGTGAGTTGTCTCGCTTTTTCTAACGCCTCTAATGGATTTGTCACATCTATTTCAATAGAGGCTTCATCCTGTATGTATTGTTCTCTGCGAATAAAATAATCGATGGCATTATCGATAGCTTCCTCTGTTAATCTCGTGCCGGTATCTAAGGCTGGATCTTGACTCATTATGAGATTTTTGAACTTAGCAGCTAACGCTGGATCATTAGCTAACGCCTGTATATCTAACGCTACGGGAAAATAATATGGGCGTTTCTCAATATCAGTCCCTGGTGTTTTAGCGATATAATTATCGTACATATCTTCAAGGAACTTACGAATATCTCTGGCTTTAGACACGACGTTGGCTTCAGGGTGTTCTAAATCCTTACCGCCCTCTGCCGCCAACTCAAGTGCCGCTTTGTTCTCCTCACTATCCCACGATCCAGCATCTTGCCCTAAAATCTTTGATAACTTGGCGATATAAAAAGCCTTCGCATTTGCCTTCGCCTTTACAAAACCTAAACTAGCGCCACGACCTTCCCCCTGTGCAGGGGCATACATCATATTAGCAATGACACTACTAATTCGCCGTAATACTCCGTCCTCTGTACTAATAATACTCGCAATCGCCCTGATATTAGGGCGGTTTAAAAATGCAGTGAAAGATCTTCCAAACCCAGCAGCCGCCTGTTGAACTTTTTTATTATCCGATGCTTCAGTCATCTCCCTAACCAAAGCCTTCTGCTGCCATGTCGCTTTCCGTAACGCTGATTCCGTTCGGAACATAGGGGTATTCACACCCCCGCTACCTCGGGACTGAGCCGTAACTGCTCTGAGACGCTTTTCATCGGTCTCTTTACCAAAAGTCCAAAGATCTGGACTACCTCGGGATCGCGCTACAACTTCATTCATAAATGAATCAAAATCAGGGTCATAATCTCTGAAACGTTTTTTTAACGCGGGGACCATCGCCCTGTACATATCGGAAAGTTTTTGTACTAAATCCTTGAAGAATTTCTCAACGACATTTTTAGGTACAGTTTTAGTTGCTCTACCTTTCTCTGACTCTTTAAAAAGCCTTAATGCCCATACACCTAACTGGTCAGAAAACCACTCATCGAACCCAAAATCTCTCTGGTAGGTATCCGGTGCATCTGGTTTGTTACGAGCTTTATTAAAAGCCTTTTCCAAACGCTTTCTAAGTGCTTTATTATCTAACGCTAACCCTTTTGATTCTTCGAGAAACGCATGACCTAACTCATGTGCAGTAACTAAGGAATTTTGAACCTGGTTATCTGAACGGTTATCAACGAGGATTATATGAGCATCCTTAAAACCGATATATCTTCCAAAACTAATTTCAGCATTTGCAAGGCTCTCTAACTCTTTGCGCGTAAATTCAGCGGCCCTACGATCAGCAAACTTTTCAAAAAAAGCACTTTGTTCCTCTGGAGACAGAGCCTCAAATTCTTTAAGGCCGATAATAGAAGTCGCTTTGCCAAGTCTCAAAACCCGCATTACTGAATTAATAATCTTCGACGAAACCAAGTTTCCTAAACTACCTAATGGATAGTCTGCTTGAAAGATAGGTTTATCTACTGTACTACTTGCCCGTGCTTCTGGAGCATCACCCATTTGTGCAGAAAGTTGATCGGGAGGTGCTGACCCTTCACCTCCACTCCATGCCTTTCCTCTACGTCCAGTATCTGGGTCGGTAATAAATGCACTACCTACATCTGCAAAAATAGGTTTATCTACTGTACTATCCGCTGTTTTTTGAATAAAAGGTTTTGGACCGACTTGTTGTGCTTTTTCTTCTTCGGTAACTTTATCGTCAGAAAAAATAATCGACTTATCTGTAAGTGTAATGTCTTCTGGATTAACCCACTTTTCTAAATTTCTAATATAATTTTCAGCTTTTGCTTCACTTCGAAAAGTTTTTGTTTCAGTGCGGGTGGGGGAAATATTGAACTCAACTTCAAAATTGTAAATACCCTCTAACTGAAACTCTCCAATTTGAGGAGGTTCAATATTCCACCCTGCTGTTGATTCACCTTCTCTCCTTTTCTGGTCAATATAATTTTGAGCAGCTTCTTTTGATGGAAAAGGGTCCGCTACAACTCTCTTTGTAACAATATATCCTTCATCGCTAGTAGTTGATTCTGTTATAAAATACTGACTTTCTACATCTTTAAAAAGTAAATCATTTAATGTGTATTGTTCTTGAGTTACCTCACCCGTTGTTTCATTAATTACTTCTTTTTCTACAGATACAACAATATCTGAATTAAGAGCATCTGGATTTTCTATAATGTTAACGCCATCTATAAGTAAGCTATAACCTTCGTCTAGTAATATACTTAGCATGGCTTTAAAACCAGCCTTAGCCGACGTAAGAGGCGAAGCCCCTTCAAAAGTTCCTGTATCTACTTCAATTAAACGTTTACCTGCGTTTGTTAACTCATTTGGGTTAATGCTGGTTGCTGTACCATCAGGCGCAACAAGTTTAATACGCGGATTAACAAATTTACTTCTTTGATCTGTTGCCCTATCAATATTAGCACTTAAAAAAGAAGATAAAGGAATACTTACCTTTTGTTCTCCTCTCCCCATATAAGATATCATTTCAGTATCTGGTGTTACTGATTGCTTTAATACGTACCGAGTCGCTCCATCAGGAGCAGATACAATATCCCACGTAATAGTAAGATCTGGGTTTTTATCCTTAAACTCTACTGCATTCTTTAAAAAAGAATCAGACATGTTCCCAAAAAAAGGAGTATCAAAATCAATCTCTATTCCAGCATCAACATCTTCAAATGCTTTTTTAAATGCCTGTCGTCTTGCAAAAGTTTTTGGATAAACCCTATCAGGAGCTTCTCTCGCTTTATACCCTTTAGAACTTCCTGCAACTTTCTCTGTAGGTTCGAACACGCTATATAAATAAGTCGTTTCTAATCTGGGATCTCTTCCATCGTTTGGATCAACTTCTTCATCTAAATCTGCGGTTTGACTTATTTCCCCCATATCATCTAACGGTGCTCGATCATCGATAATGTCAGCTGTAACTTGTGGAGCGACCCCAACACGCCAGCTATTAACCATAGCCAAACTCTCAGGGTTATTTTTTATAGCGTCTGTTTCTTTTAAGTTTTCTAAAAACCTTTCTGCTTGCTCAGGTGTTTGAAATACTTCTCCATCAGGAGGCAACATTGAATCAGGCAGTGCTACCTCTCTACCCTGTGCGTCCAGGATCGCTACTGTATCTCCTGTAACTTCCATTGACCGAACAACTGGCCCTTGTTCAGCTTGAAGCCTCCGATTCCTATCTTCTAATGCACCTTTGACATCCAAGGACGTATCAATACTGCCGCCTTTAGGCATTAGTCTACGTGCAGCTTTTTCTGCCTTAGCTAAGTTTGCCTCGTCAGTAAGTTCCTCTGAAACTACATTGCGGTCTTTATCAAGCGCACGAACTACAATATCGCCGTCTGTCACCTCATTTTTTGTTGCACTGTAACTAAGGGCTTTAGATAACGCTGCATCAGAGGCACCGGCAGCAAGAACTTCTTCTGCAACATTTCTATTACGAGATAGCAATGTTCCACGAGCAGGGATAAACACCGAGTACATCGTCTCCCCAGCTACCTCAACAGGAGTGACTTCGTTTGTCTTTGCTAGAAATTGCGCTTCTGTTCCAGCAACCCATACTGAATGTTTTGCACTACTATCATCAGTCAACGCATTTACTTGTGCATTGATGTCTGCTTGCGGCTCTGGCGTAGTTTGACCGCCCAAGACATCACCGTATTGTTGTTTATCTATTTCACGTTTTGCTTTAAATTCCTGTGCCTGGGCGAGAAGGTCTTTAGATTTATCTACAATCGCACCAGAGTTAGAGATTATTCCACCGACACCACCACCAGCGGCTCCGAGTCCACCGCCGCCAAAGAATCCCGCAAACGTTGCTTCTGCTAATCTTAGTTGTGCATCTTCTCTTGAAAAGTCATCGTCCATCGAGGATCGATAGGCAACTGACATACCTTCTTGTAGGAATTCAGCAGCACCTTCCGCTGGCGCACTTAAACCCGCACCTTTACCAATACTCTTTGCAAGTTCCCAAAAGAAACCACCTTCTTTAGCTGCGCGGGATGTTGCAATATTTTTGATAACACTGAACATAGCAGCTTCGGCACCAACGCCTACTACTGTCTGGGGTATGGCTAACAACGCTGATTCCATCGCCCTGTCTGTCGTTAATTCTTCACCGGAGTCAATTACTTCTGATACGTTGCTTCCGGCTAACGGTGGGTATTCAGCGGCAGCGGCTCCAGTAATACCACCTATCTTGGCACCGCCAACCATTCGATCCCGGATATCCTGACGCATCTTGTTATAAGCAAGATCAGCGAGTTTCTGCTCATCGGGGGTTGCAGTACCTTTAGCGGTACGCTCTATTGAATCTTGAAGTATTTGCTTGGCGGTTGCTTGTGCGCTTTTGCTACCGAGGTAACGTACACCAGTACCGACTAATGCTCCAGCACCTGCACCAGCTATTGAAGTGATCGCAGACGGGGCTATCTGTCCTGTGCCTTTGGAGACTTGCCTTAAAAAACCCATAGCAGTAGGTTCATCGAGGAAGTCCTTAAAACTTTCAACGCCTTGTAATTCCGCAGCAGTTAGGTCTTCCTGGACCCTTGCGCGTCTTATATTTTGTGCAGCACCTTCCTCATCACCGAGTAAGGTATTACCAAGGGCTTTAAAATATTCTATATCAGTAGCAAGGCCGCTAACACCCGTGCGTACTCCCGCCTGGAAAATATCAGATAACTCTGTTTCTGCAAGTGGTCCTTGGTCGGGTATATCCCCGAATGGGTTAGCAGGTTGTCTGGTGTTTACTTCTTCTAAAAATCGCTGTAAGGGATCAGCTGCCATTAGCCCTACTCCCCCATATTTCGACGGGCCGTCTGTAATATATAGTTTCGGAAATTTTTATCCTTTGGGAGATCAGCTATATCAAACTGTGTCCCTAACTGTTTCCCATCTGGGCCAACAATTATTAGCTTTTCAGGATTCGTAGCATCATTTAATCTTATATTTTCAAGTTCAAACGAGGCAAAATTTGACGATAAAGGGTCATCGGTCCATAAGCTACCCCACCAATCCCCAAAAGATGAGCCGCCCTCTACTGCATAAATATTAAGCCAATTTTGGACAAGTGTATTCGCAGTAGCTTGGTATCTGCTTTGCGCTAGGGAGTCTACCTCGTCTCTTAAATTTGCTAGTGTTGTATTTAGTCTAGTAGAAAAAAATCGGTCAGCATCCTTTAGATCTTTTTCGCCATCCTCAAATTCTGCTAAAAAACCTTCCGTAGCTGTAACATGTGCGATACCACGAGTAGCCGCTGTATTCAAATTCTTATTCTGCGCTGTTCGTGATGTTTCTCGTGCTTTCACTAGATTTGTTTCAGCATTCTTTAATGATGCTCTAGCATTATCTAAAGATGCTGCTGCGGTCATCCGTTGAGTTTGCTCTGCATAACTAACTCCAGGATTACCTGTGCCCCATAAATTATCCATCCGTTCACGGGCGGCGGCTCTCGTATCTTGGTCTTGCGCTTCCATGCTAATTATGGTCCGCGCTAGTAATGCCTCTTCTGGAGGTAGTTTACGGGGTATTTCTTCTACCGTTTTAATGTCTGCTTCTTCAAAACGTTTTCTTACGGCTGAAAGTTGTTCGGGCGTAATTGATATTTCACCCGCATCAACTAACCTATCTGTTTCCTCTGGTGTTAATTCTTGTAGTTTAGAAATTACATTTTCTTCAAGTTCTTTCCAGGCTTTTGTTTCCATTGCAGGAGTACGAACCCCCTGCTGAATAAACCCATCTATTTTTGCCTGTTCTGCATCAATATCTGCTTGATAGCTTGCAGCTAATGAAGGATCGGCTCCTTTCATTTCTTCTCTTAAATCCGCGATAGTACTTTGCGACTCTAATAATGCGCCCTGATTTGTCTCCTGTACAAATTTCCTCCTGTCCTTTTTAGCGGTATTAAGCTCGCTACGTAAGTTACGTTCTAGGGTTTGATTACCAGATTTTCTAGCTGCATCAAATTGCGTTTGAAGCCTGTTTATTCGAGTATCTTTAATTTTTAATTCGCCAGCTTTTGTAGGAGAATCAACAACGGTTCGCATTGATAAACTACGCTTCTTAAGTATTTCGCTTTTTATTTCGGCATCTTTTCCACGATCTGCGACATATTTTTCACCAACCCCACCAACCAATTCGGTAGGTCGTTCAACGTCAAGCCCACTTGTATCTATGTTGAAATCTTCCGCAAACTCTCTAACTATTTTAGCTCTTTCGGCTGGGTTTGCATCTGCAACTACAGAATTAAAATGACGATATGCAGCTTTACCCATACCTTTAACAACTGCTTTTGATTTAGCCCCTACTTCTGCTTCTGCTGTTAGCTTCTCCCGTGCTGCCTCTATATCGGCATTTGTTGCATCTATCGCCAACCCTAAAAGAAGTGGATTCTTTGTTGCCTTAAGATAGTCTCGGTGCGTTCCTGTCCTATGGTGTTCGTTCAACATATTGAGTCCTTGCTCCGTAGTGAACGAAACTATTTTATCTCCTGCGGCCTCTGGTCCAACCAACCCGTCTTGCGTGAATACCAGATCTTCTCCATCTTTACCTTTAGCATGTAGCGTTAATCGGATTGTTCCATCTTCAGCCTGATCCCGTCGTATCTCCATTTGCTCATTAGGGACATCAGGAAAATCAAACTCCTTCTTTGCCATATTTTTTATATGGTCTTCAAGGACGGGCACATCCCCATACGACAGTGCCTGTAAGGTCAATTCTGGATCAAAACTTCTAAAATTATCCCCAGAATTTAAAAGCTGTTGGCTTTTAAGGGCATCAATTTGTATTTGAGCTTCTTTTCCAAGTTCTGCAATCTCGTAGTTTTTCTGATCTCTATCCTCTGCTTTCTGTAATCGGTTCTCTGTTTTATCTAAACGATTAAGATCTCTATCTTTCTGATCTGCCGTTCTATCTAACTGATCCATTCCTCTGTTTGTTTGGTCTGCCGTAATATCAAACTGCCTGACACTCTCATCGTACTTCTTATTCTCAAGCGCTAGTTTTGCTTTTCTATGCTCACGGTCAAACCTACGATCAGCTAGGGCACCTACTCCACCCGCAGCGCCAAGAACTATTTGTCCAAGATCAGGGTATTGATATCTAGATCGAGCCATAGCTATTTACCTACAATGCAAAAGCGAGTATTGCAGCTGCACCTAACCCGCCTATAGTTGAATAAGTTTGTTGTTTGGATGCCGCTTTCGCTTGGTCATAAGCACTCTTTCTTGCGCTTGCATCTGCCGCTGCTGATCCCATCTGACTCAATGATGACCTGTTCACACCTTGTCCGATGTTGATCAAATCACCTAACAGCTTCTGGTTTGCATCTTTCTGGGCAAGACGCGCATCACTAATAGCCTGGATACCGCCCAATGTGTTTGCGCGTTGCAGATTACGGTTTTGTTGTTGCCGTTCAGCAGGAGTTAGTTCGGCTCCGTATCTCCCCAAATTACGTTTTGCTATCGCTTCCGTATTTTGTTGAGCAATCGCGGTATCCTCTACTGCTTGATCAATTAGACTTGTATCAGTTTTTGCTTGATTAATAAGATCATCTTCAAACGGGCGGAAGTTTTTAATGTAATCCAGATAGTCCTGCTTGGTCATATCTGCATACACGTTATCAGGATTAGCTACAGGTGCTAACGTACCACTATTGTTACCTCCACCTGGAGGTGACCAACCACCTTCTGGATTCCACGATCCCCAACCAGAGGGAATACCAATCGCCATACTAACCTCCTATCCTAAAAACCCAGAAAAGTTCAAACGGTTTCCT
>MDTB01103338.1_pt1 | contig 12026 bp, 7 predicted proteins | sample 811161 | NCBI WGS metagenome assembly MDTB01 (sample SAMN05326650, study PRJNA326480) | marine metagenome | isolation source: seawater | place: Mediterranean Sea | collected 2009 | reverse complement strand
TCGCAAGTTTACTCGGTCTAACAGTTTTGCAAGAGCCTATATCTTGGCGCTATTTATCAGGTGTATTATTAGCTGCCAGTGGTATACTACTTATCATAACCCGCTGAAAATATCGTTTTCTACTACAGATGATCTATAGATCAGTATTAATGAAGTACTCATGGTATTTCGTTCGTATATGGACAAAATTGGGTGACCTTATCTCAAATTACTTTACCTGCATTGGAATTTGCTCCCATTGAGATTTTCCTTCTACGATTCGAATAAACTGACAAACGGGAACTTGGCTGAAGGTTTGGGTTTGGCCGGTAGTTGGCCACCAGATCTCTAAATTTTCTACTACTTTCGCTTGTCCAACACCAATAGTCTGTCTAAGTGGATTGGCTCCAAAAGTTCCACCACTGTTGACGTGCTTAAAAATTGAACGAGGTTGTCCATTTTCAACGACTTTCAGGTGAATCCTCGCGCCAATTGCTGATCTATTGGATACCGTTCCTATTAGTTGAACTGTTAGCCAGTTATTACCAAATCCGTCATTCTGATACAGTACATTATTGTATCGATCCGCCGGAAAGGCACCACCCATCTGTTCAAAAACATCCTGATCTCCATCATTATCGAAGTCAGCGAAACAGACAGCGTGTCCTTTCTGTAAGTGGGCAAATCCACCTGAATACGAAACTTCGGAAAATTTATTTCCTCCTTGATTGCGATACATCATACCAGGCATGATATTCCAGAGGTCAGGATTACCGGTACCAAGATAAAAATCAAGAAACCCATCGTTATCAAAATCACCGAAATTAGATCCCATAGGAGCTGTAGGGTGTAGGAGATGAAACTGGTCAGTCACATCTTCAAACCACTCACTATCAGTACCTTGATAGAGTTGGGGTAGAGCTTCCGCAGGCACTCCGAGGTTTTTAGCGTCGGCTGCTAAAATACCAATATCAGCAATATAAGAAGCCACGTACAAATCAAGAATACCATCGTTATTTACATCCCAAAACCAAGCAGGAAAGGTCTCTTCGTAGCCCATAACACCCAATTCCCCTGCTCGATCTTCGAAAGTCCCATTTCCATTGTTATGGTAAAGGCGGTTAGCATCCCCTAGATTGGAAACGTAAATGTCTGGCCAAGAATCATGGTTATAGTCTCCCCATATGACGGCTTTAGTTGGACCATAATCTTGCACACCTGCTATGGAAGCTACATCGTTGAATTCACCATTTCCATTATTACGGAATAGCTGGTTAGGTGCGTCAGGTAGAAGCTGATTACACTCATTACCGATGTACAAATCAAGATCACCATCATTGTCATAGTCAGCCCAAGATGCAGTCTGAGTTGGATAGTGAACATCACCTAAACCCGCGGAGAAGGTTACATCAGTAAAGTTAATGGTCTTAGCTTGAAGATTATTCTGGAGTAATGAGTTGGGATGCTGACCGTTAGCACCCAACCAAGCGCCACGTAGGACTAAAACGTCGAGATCTCCATCATTATCATAATCGGCCTGAACTAGATTTAGTCCCCCCAAAATACCGGTCAAACCTACGATTTCTGTTTGATCAGAAAAAGTGCCGTCTCTATTATTAGAAAAAAAACGAATTTGACCCGAAGGATCCCAAGTTGAGGTCAGAAGGTCCACATAACCATCGTTGTTAAAATCATCCGCGACAGCACCACCAGATAGATCAAAGATGTCGAGACCTAGTTCTGGAGCAATATTTCGGAAACGGGGGATTGTTTCCTCAGAAACAAAGGTTTTGGTTGGTATTTGCCAATCAAATGGGACTAATTCTGGATACTCACCGATCGTCATGTAAGCGATATTAAGTAGCCAAAGAGCTTTAAAATAAAAAGGATTGTTGTTTTGCCCCATTTCCAGTACTTTAGTCAAATAACGAATAGCTTGTCGTGCAGGTTCTTTCTGCGTGTGAATTGTATGTTCCTGTAAAGGTAAGATACAACTATCTGCCTTGTGCCGAAGACAACAATTTTCTGTCTCAGCCTGCCTCATATGGGCTACTGCTAGATAAAATTGAGTGCCAACGATCACAGAGGGTTGGCCAGTCTGCTGGATAATAGACAAAGACTGAATGAAGTGTTGGATAGCTTTACTTTCTAGTCCTAAATTGAGCTCGGCCTGTGCCAGTTGAAAGGTAAGTTCCCATTTTCGACGGACAGGAGCATCCAACGGCAGCTCAGAGAGTTCCCTCTGCAATTGTTTAACTCGAATCGAACCAAGGTAAGGGTTATTTTCAGCTGTTTGATCAGCGATCCTTTTTAAAATCTGAATCATTTTTTGATGACTTTTGGGAATTTCGGTTGGTAGTTTCTGAGGAAACAATGGAAAAGTAAAAAAAACAAGAAGTATCAGATGAAACAGGTACGTCATTGTAGCTAATTTTCTATATGAATGTTTTAGTAGCCAAAATAACCAATTTTTGTGTGATTTGTGGTATGAGTGACTAACTAAGTTATATAATTTAAGAAATCCAGCAAGAAAGATCTTGTTGAACTTGTTCTTTTTTCAGAAGAGGTTTGAATTACCGCTCAGTCAAATAGAATTCGTACTAAGAATGCATATCGTTGCAACTATTGTTGGTAAAAACTAACTGAATTGAGCAGGTGCTTGAAATCTAAAGTGTGAAAACAATCTTAACTTGTTTGGCTGAATATATTCCTCTAAATCAAAACACAAGGGAATACTTGGCCAATGATTTTGGTGGATCAAACAAGTGATTGTTAGTTAAGCAACCAAATCATGAATGACTTGACCATGAACATCAGTCAACCGATAATCTCGTCCTTGGAATCGGAAGGTTAATTTTTCATGATCTAAACCCATAAGATGCAAAATAGTAGCCTGTAGGTCATGAACATGAACTGGGTTTTCGGTAATAGAAAAGCCAAGTTCATCTGTCTTGCCGTAGGTTAATCCACTTTTAACTCCACCCCCTGCCATCCACATTGAGTAACAGTCCGGATAGTGGTCTCGGCCTAGGATTTCACCGTTAGAAGTTCGTCCTTCGCGAAATGGTGTTCGACCAAATTCTCCTCCCCAAACTATCAAAGTTTCGTCAAGTAGACCTCGAGATTTCAGGTCGCTAATCAGCGCAAAAATAGGTTTGTCCATGGTAGCACATTTCCGAGTTAAACCGTCCCTGATATCTTCATCAGGGCCCGTACCATGAAAATCCCAACCCCAATCAAACAACTGCACGAAGCGGACACCTGACTCGACTAGTCTACGAGCTAGTAGGCAGTTATTAGCCAAACTCGTCTTACCAGGTTCAGCACCGTATGCTTCTAGAATTTTATCAGGTTCCCTACTAATATCCATCACTTCTGGTACTGAGACCTGCATTCGAAATGCTAACTCATATTGTGCAATCCTAGTCAGGGTTTCAGGATGCCCCATTTCTTGGGCTTGTAACTCGTTTAATCGTTGTAACGTGTCTAAGCTCTGTCTACGCATGCTTCGATCCACACCGGGTGGATTGGAGGCATAGAGTACGGGGTCTCCCTTGGATCTGCATTGTATTCCTTGATAAACAGAAGGCAGGAAACCACTCCCGTAAGAATTATTACCACCGTTAGGTTGAACTCCACTGGAAATTAGAACAACGAAACCTGGTAGATTTTCATTTTCACTACCTAAACCATAGGTGACCCAGGACCCCATAGAGGGGCGGCCTGAGCGAGGTGAACCTGTATAAACCATCAATTCCGCAGGGGCATGGTTAAACTGATCGGTATACATTGAACGGATCATGCAGATTTCATCTGCTATTGAACGGAAATTAGGAATTGCGTCCGACAACCAGAGTCCACTTTCTCCGTATTGAGCAAATTGACGACGCGTACCCATCAATTTGGGGACACCAGTCGTAAAAGCAAAGCGACGATCTTTCAAAAATTCGTCCGGGCAATTTTGGCCATCACGTTTCACTAGTTCTGGTTTGTAATCGTAAAGATCTAGATTGGGTGGTGAGCCAGTCATGTGTAGGTAAATAATGCGCTTAGCCGTGGGTTTAGTATGTGCGGGTTTAGCTCTCAGCGGGTTCACCTTTGGAGAGGCAATTATATTTGGATCCATTAGTGTCGTCAGAGCAATTGAACCGAGACCAATGTCTTTGAGGAAGTGTCGACGAGTCAAATTCTGAATATTCTCAAATTGAGGATGCATTTTTGCTCCTTATCGCTTCATAAACATTTCGTCCAGATTGAGTAGTGTATTACAGACTATAACCCAGGCTGCTAAACTTACGGTTTCTATATCATCGTTATTTTCTAAATTGTTCGGATTCAATGGGTCAGTAGTAGTCAGATAGGCTTGCTTCGGATTTGATTCATAGTATTGATAAGCTGACTGATAGAGTTCCCTTAGGAATTGGACTTCCATATCTTTGGCTGGTCTAATTAATGTTTGTCGAATACCTAAACGAATCTTGTCGCTTAACTCCCATTTGGTTACTGTCAAAAATTGGGCTAGACTTTGGGCAGCCTCGACATAAACTGGATCATTTAACACGACTAAAGCTTGTAGTGGTGTGTTAGAACGCGAACGACGAACTGTACAAACTCGACGGTCAGGGGCATCAAAAGTCACCATCGATGGATAAGGGTTAGAACGTCGCCATCTGGTGTATATACCTCTCCGATAGCGATCTTCACCCGTACTAGTCTCCCAATCAATACTACTACCAAAAGCAGCCTTAATTCCCATTGATGGCTGTGGTGGGTTCACTGGTTGACCAAACATTTTAGGACTTAACAACCCACTAACAAATAATGCTTGGTCTCGAATCATTTCGGCTGATAAGCGAATGCGTGGCCCACGCGCTAACCAATGGTTTTCGGGATCAAGCTCTAATAGTTCTGATGTAACTTTGGAAGATTGACGATAAGTAGCAGAATTGACCAAAATTCGAAGTAAATGTTTCAAATCCCAATTATTATCCATGAGCTCAATAGCTAGCCAGTCCAGTAACTTCGGATGAGACGGTAATGTTCCTTGCGTTCCAAATTCTTCACTGGTTTGAACAAGTCCCGTACCAAACAATTGTTCCCAATATCGATTAGCAATTACCCTAGCAGTCAGTGGGTTTTCTCGACTAACTAGCCATTTGGCTAATCCTAGTCGATTTACTGGCTCTGACATGGGAAAACGGTGAAAAACACTTGGTGTTCTTGCATTAACTAAATCTGCTACCTGTTGAAAATTACCACGCAGTTGGATTCGTGTTTCGCGCCTTTTTTCTTTTGCTAACTCTTGCATGATAGGAGATGTCGTATACGGTTTTAAATCAGTTAATTTTTGTTTTAAGTTGTGTAGCTGGTCCCGCTCAGTTTTCAATGAAGGAGTAATATTACGATAATACTGAGACAATATTTCCTTTTGCTTTTTTGTTCGATCTATTAATGGTAAAGATAAGATTGGCTGAATATACTTTGGTATCTGTACGACTTCAGCGACCGTACTTGCTGAAGTCGATTGAATACTAAATTGGTTTATCAATAAATGTTTGTATACAGATTGTTGATCTAGTTCAATTACCAATTGTCCCGCTTCAGTATCAAGTGGACTTTCTAAAATCAGGACTAGGTGGTGTGGCTGATTCAGTTGGTCGGCTACTGCCCAGCCAGTTTGAGAGTCTACCTGATATTGTAATACTGACTTGGCAGGAAAACCTTCCTGTTCGTAGTCCGCCAGAGCCAAACTGAAATGGAGCATTTTTTCTCCATCTGGATAATGAATAGTACTCGGTTGTGGAGCCTGCCGATTCTCCTCTTTCCAAAGTATCGATCGGTTTTGATCTAAAAGAAACAACTGATAGTTGGCTAAACGATTGGTAATATTTTCACCGCTGTCGATCCGATTCCAGATTTTGACAAAATCAATTTGTTTCATCTGCCCTAAATCTAATTCCCACCAAGGTTCATCTGATTGCGATGTATGAGTTGTTGATTCAACTTGGTTATAGTCACCATCTGTATTACCGTCGTTAGCTCGGTTAGCAGTACCACCGTAAGCCGTTGAACTTTGCTTGGCTACAGCCTGGCGGGCTAAATTAGTCTTTCCTTGCCAAACCTCAACCTCAGCCAGAGAGAGGATTTTATTCTTGCCCGGTAGTTGTACTCTTACGTATTGAGCGTTAATTGGGCGACTTTGCTCTGGCTTCCAAGTTGCTGTAAATTTCGACAAAACGAAATTTGTGTCTTGTGAATCTACTTTTAACTTCAGGGCCGAGATCTTGGACATGTCAGTCTTGAACTTTAACTGGTATGTATCCTGCTGTGGTAATATTCCTTTAGCAGCAATTGATCCATCAATTTCTATTTCAAGTTGTGTTTGCTTGGCCGAAGCTGTCACTGGTCGAAGTGTTTGCCATTGGGGTGGTGGTCTAAGCCGGTTTTCCCATTCTATTTGGGCTTTTTCTAGCATTGGCGTTGGTTTAGCCAAAATAGATTCCAGAAATTTTATTTTATCTGTCCACTCACTACGCTTCTGTTTCTGTGTATCGTTAAATAATTTGATTGTGGGTTGCTCATCTCTTTTATCACTGTCTAGTGTATTATTGAAAAGAGCAAATAACTGAAAATATTCTTCTTGAGAAATAGGATCGTATTTGTGTGAATGGCACTGAGCACAACCCATAGTTGTTCCCATCCATACTGTCATAGTAGTATTAACTCGGTCAACAATTGCCTCGTTACGAAACTCCTCGTCACTAGTACCGCCTTCATTGTTAGTCATTGTATTTCGATGGAAAGCTGTAGCAACTAACTGGTCCTCAGTTGGATTGGGAAGGAGATCACCTGCTATTTGTTCAATAGTAAACTGATCAAAGGGTTTGTTTTGATTAAAAGAGCTGATTACATAATCCCGATAAGCCCAAATCGTACGCGGTGGGTCATCAGCGTAACCAGCTGAATCGGCATAGCGAGCTAAATCGAGCCAGACTCTAGCCCAGTGTTCACCAAAACTAGGTTTCTTGAGTTGAACCTCAACATAGTATTGGTAAGCATCATCTCGATTATCGTTGACAAATTTTTTAGCTTCTTCAAATGTTGGGGGTAATCCAGTTAGGTCGATTGCTACTCTTCGCGCTAAAGACCATCGATCTGCCACTGGCTGGCTCTTCAATCCAATCTGTTCTAACTGGCTCTGTACGAAGTAGTCAATTGGATTACGGCACCAATTCACATCCGTAACCACCGGTAACTCTGGGCGTTCAGGCTTTACATAAGACCAATGTTCATCATAATTAGCACCTTCCTGAATCCACTGATAAAGATATCCAATTTGCTTCGCTGTGAGCTGAGCTGCGTATTTAGCTGGCGGCATTCTCCTTTGCTCATCATTTGTCCTAATACGAATTATTAGTTGACTGGCTGTCGGCTGATTAGGTACGACTGCGGCTTGGCCGTTTCGCGTGGAGATCGCTCCTCGATAGTCGTCTAAACGAAGTCCTGCTTGGCGCTGCTCTTGGTCTGGCCCGTGGCAGGTAAAACAGTTCTTGGCTAAGATCGGACGAATATCTCTGTTGAATTGGACGTCGCTGTTTTCAGCCTGAGAAAGAATACAGTCCAGAACCAAAATCAATATTAACAGTGTATGTCGAAGTCTCAACAGCTTATTCCGTCACTTTTTCCGGTCGATAATGTTAGCAGACCGATCTTGTTTCGTCAAACAACGGTCAGTTGGGTAAATTTTCTTCGAATTATCCTAGTTAACTAAAAAAATCTTGACGAGTAAGACAGATTTATGTATAATTGGTCGATTTTTGCTTAGATTCTCGCCTAGAAAGCCCCTTCAACACGATCAGCCCATTTTTTAAACGCTCCTGAATCTAGTAATTTTGAAATTTAGTAAGGTCGTCCAGAGCGACCGTTGAGTGCTGTATCTTGGATCGGTTATCTGTTGAATTAGAAGTCGGTGTGTACGGATCGGACTTTGGGACGGAATCCTGCCAAATATAACTTTTACTAATATTTAATTAATGAACATACATACGATTTCAATTTATGGGAAACAATTCTCATCAACAAAAGGAACGTCGAGGTAATGAGTAAAAAACTCCACATTTCTCAACTTCAAGATATGACGATTTCCCAACTAACCGAAACAGCCAGGGGAATGTCTTTATCCAACTATGGTGGGCTTAGAAAACAACAGTTAATTGCTCGGATCCTTGAGGCCAAAGCAACTTCGGGAGATGGTGTATTATACGGAGGTGGGGTCCTCGAAGTCTTGCCAGAAGGGTATGGTTTTCTTCGATCTTCTCGTTTCAACTACCTACAAAGTTCAGAGGACATTTATCTGAGCCAAACGCAACAGCGGAAATTTGGCCTAAGGACTGGCCATTTCGTAGAAGGTACTATTCGACCACCCAAAAAATCAGGTGATAAGTCTGAGAATTACTTTGCACTACTGAAAATTCTGAGCGTTAATGGAGCTAACCCTGAGGTAACCAAAGAAAATATTCTATTTGACAATTTGACACCAGTCCATCCTTTTGAACGCTTACAGCTTGAACATCACCCGAAAGAGTTTGCAACCCGAATCATTGACTTAATGGCTCCTATTGGCAAAGGTCAAAGGGGTATTATTGTTGCGCCACCATATTCGGGCAAGACAACCTTGCTCAAAAACATTGCTCATGGGATTTCCAAAAACCACCCAGAAATTGTGTTGATGGTTTTGCTTATTGACGAACGGCCCGAAGAAGTAACTGACGTTATTCGTTCCGTCAGGGGAGAGGTAATAAGTTCGACTTTTGACGAACATCCGGAGCGCCATGTAGCGGTAGCTGAAATGGCAGGAGAAAAAGCCAAAAGGTGCGTAGAAGCTGGCCAAGACGTGGTTATTCTGCTTGATTCGATGACCCGTTTAGCTCGTGCTTCTAATATTGTTACGCCACATTCTGGAAAGACGCTAACAGGTGGCTTAGATGCTTTTGCTTTTCTCAAGCCAAGACGTTTCTTCGGTGCAGCTCGAAAAGCCGAGGAAGGTGGAAGTTTAACCATTATTTCTACAGCCCTGATTGAAACCGAGTCTCGAGCTGATGAAGCTATATTTGAAGAATTTAAAGGAACAGGAAATATGGAGATACATCTGGACCGGACTTTACTAGATCGTAGTATCTTTCCTTGTATCAATGTGGTGCAATCAAAGACTAGGCGCGAAGAATTACTCCTTGCGGAGGATGTCCATAGCAAAGTTATGGTTTTGCGTCGATTCTTATCTCAGATGGGTGCGGCAGAATCAATGGAACTTCTAGCTGAGCAGCTGAATAAAACCGATTCTAACGAAGATCTTCTGGAAATGATGGCTCAAGGTGGTGTCGGCAGTAATAAAAGAAGTAAGCGGTAATGCAAATAGATAAATAACAACCTAAAATTATTAAGGAGTCAAAAACGGATATGAAAACCGAGATTCATCCTTCAACTGTTGAGTGTACGATTACCTGTGTCTGTGGTGCGCTATTTACGACTAAATCCTCCACTGATTCCATAAGAATCGAAATCTGCTCTAATTGCCACCCATTCTATACTGGTCAGCAGAGTAAAATGATCGATACAGCCGGCCGTGTGGAAAGATTTCGTCGTCGTTACGACAAGAACGAATCTTCGACTACAACTTAAACATAATAGACAATTTAGGTGGCTGATATGGCTGAGAAAAGCGACTATTATCAGGTCCTCAATTTGGACAGAAATGCTAATGCAGAAGCAATCAAGAAAGCTTATCGCAAATTAGCAGTTCAGTATCATCCGGATAAAAATCCGGATAATCCTCAGGCTGAAGAGAAATTCAAAGAAGCGACTGAAGCTTTTGAAGTATTGTCTGATAACGAAAAAAGACAGCGTTATGACCAGTTTGGCCATGCTGGTGTAGAGGGAGTTGTTGGTAGTAGTGGGTTTGGTGGAGGGTTTAGCAACTTTGACGATATCATTAACAATGTTTTCGGCGACTTTGAGGACCTCTTCGGTGCTAGTAGTAGCCGCGGTCAAAGGGGGCCCAAGAGAGGGGCTAGCCTGCAGTATACGATGACAATCAGCTTGGAAGACGTGATTTCTGGCAAATCAGAAACTATTGAAATTCCTCGCCACGAAACCTGTGAAGTTTGTCAAGGTAGTGGCGCCTCGGAAGGTTCAGTGCCACAGACTTGCCCAGATTGTCACGGTCGAGGCAGAGTCACATCAGCGACTGGGTTTTTAAGTGTTTCTCGGACTTGTCCTCGTTGTCAAGGTGAAGGACGAGTTATTCTGAGCCCTTGTAGACCTTGTCAAGGTACAGGGTTAGTACGAAACATCAAGAAACTAAAAATCAATATTCCAAAAGGTGTGGATACCGGGCACAAGCTTCATCTAAGAGGAGAAGGTGAATCTGGGTCTCAAGGTGGACCAGCTGGTGATCTTTACGTTGTGATGCAAGTTGAGCCGCACAATAACTTTCATCGTGAAGGCAATAACTTGATGACAAATACGACAGTATCCTTCGTACAAGCATCGCTAGGTGCTGAGATTGAAGTTGAGACCTTAGACGGCTCAGTTTCTGTCAACATTAAACCTGGCACGCAATTCGGAGATAAAGTCAGAGTAGCGGGTAAGGGGGTACCTTATCCTCGCCAAAATGTCCGTGGAGATCTTTTCGTATACGTCGAGATCGAAACCCCTCGTCGTCTCAGTAACCAAGAAACGGATTTACTTGAGCAGTTTGCGGAATTGCGTGGCGAATCAAAAAATTCAACTGACGATGATCGTTCTAGTCCATTTAGTAAATTAAGAGACAAGTTCTTTTCCCACTAAAGACGAGTAAGATATTGGCCTGCTAATTTCAGCCTAAGCCCAAAACTCATGGAACAGAAATCCTTTTTACAAACAGGTGGTAGATGGACGCAGGTGAAAATTAAAACAGCGATAGCTTCTGCAGATGCAATCGCAAATTATCTGTTTGACCACCAGGCTGTGGGACTTGAAATTCAAGAAAATAATGATGAATATAGTACACTACTGGCTTATTTCCCGCAGGACGACCTAACTACCATGCGCCTGCGTAACCTCCGTCGTTTTATCGCTAAATTGCCCAGCTTTGGTCTACCTGGTGAAGAATCAATCACTATCGAAATGCGGGCTTATGATAGTCAAGATTGGGCTAATAGCTGGCGTTCTGCCTTCCCACCACAAGAAATCGGCGATCATGTCGTCGTAGCCCCCACTTGGCATCAAATGAAAGAGGATGAGCCCCAAGACGATGAATTGGGGGACCAATCAGGGACTGAAAAAATCCTGATCCGTCTTGACCCTGGTATGGCATTTGGTACTGGCCATCATCCAACTACTCGGTTATCCTTGCATTTACTATCTGGTTTACCCTTTAAAGGGCGAGAAATGGTTGCGGATATTGGGACTGGTTCAGGTATATTGTCTATTTTAGCAGTCAAAATGGGAGCTAAAAAGGTCATAGCGCTAGATATTGATGAAACTGCTCTAAATGTTGCTGAGCATAACTTTGTGGTCAATGGCATCAAAGACCACGTCGATCTGCGTCAGTCAGAAGGTTTGGTAAACCTAACAGGAAAATTTCACTTGATAATTTCTAATATTGTTAGCCAAGTAATTTTGCCGATGATTCCTTCTTATCCACAGTATTTACGTAAAGGGGGCAAACTGATACTATCAGGAATCTTAGACAGTGAGTCTCAAACGATCAGGACAGCTTTGCGTGATCACGGGTTCCAGTGTTTACAAGTTCGGCAACAAGATGAATGGGTCGGTATATTGGCGCAAAAAGGAAATTAAAACACTGGCTATGAAGTGGAAAATCGAGATCTACAACAAATTTTCTCAACCATCTGGGGTAGCGCAAGATATTAGAGACTTAGGCATTGACCAAGTGGAGTCAATTAATTTTAGCCGACTTTATTTTTTGGAAGGAAACCTTAGCATCGGCCAAGTTGAGCAAATTTGCTCCCAACTCTTGGCTGATAGAATCACTGAAAATTACCGTT
>MDTB01069236.1_pt1 | contig 12026 bp, 16 predicted proteins | sample 811161 | NCBI WGS metagenome assembly MDTB01 (sample SAMN05326650, study PRJNA326480) | marine metagenome | isolation source: seawater | place: Mediterranean Sea | collected 2009 | reverse complement strand
CTTTACTATAGTATACACACCTCATTTTTTAGATAGGATGGATGAAAGGGCAAAAGCAAATGAGGTAAATGTCTTAGAAAATTTAAACTTCGATGAATTATTTAACAAAGCACAAAAGGGTCAATGTTATGCACTTCCGGTGGTTGGTGATATGTTTATATATGTTAGAAAGGCTTGGCATAATAAAAGAAAAAGATGGGAATTTGAATTAATATCATTAACACCTGATAACCATTTAAAAACTACAAATAGAAATTTCGCAAAGCCTTTTCCATTATAAAATCCAATGGTCAATGTTTTTTACTATATAGGGAGATAAATTATTTGTAACTTATGCCTAAAACCAAAAAACAGAAAAAATTAGTCGACGCAAATAAACCCAAACGCCCTTTAACTGCATTTATGAGATATTCCGCAACTCGTCGGAGTGTTATTCGCAATGAAAACCCACAACACTCAATGATAGATATTTCAAAAATTATTGGTGAAGAATGGCGTAATCTATCAGATGACGATAAACGTCCTTTCCACGACGCAGCTGAAAAGGACCATGATGTATACAAAGAAAAGAAAAAAGCATATGATGATTCAAAACCAAAACGTCCCCGTACCGCTTATGCATTTTTCATGAAAGAAAATCGTTCTCGCGTTGCAGCTGAACATCCTGATGAATCACCAAGGGATTTGATGAAATATATAGCAGCAGCATGGAAACAATGTGATGGTAATGAAAAAGCAAAATATACCAAGATGGCTGTGGATGATAGAGCCAGATGGGCTAAAGACCGCGCGGGTTCCGTATAAAGTATATAAGATATAAATTATTTATAAATGGAATATTTTAAACATAAAACACTTTCTATCTACATATGGTCAGCTATTTTTATTTGGCCATTCTTACATAATACTATTTCACCATCTAATAATGCCATATTAACTTTTATTATCATGATGGCAGATTTAGTTGTTTCTTTAAATAAAAATAGAAAAATGATTTATGCAGAATATAAATTAATTAAAGGTAAAGATGCTGACACATTAAAAGTGCATGCATGGTTAATATTTATTATTTCATCTAAAATTATGCAAGTGGTTTGTTCTTGGGCAGCTTTAATATGTCTACATCATTATTCGCCTATTTATGATTTTGATAGAAAAAATAGAGTTATATATTTTTATATTGCATTGATATCTGACACCATTGGCCATGGTATATACCACAGATGTTATAAAAAATGGATAATTACCTATTCGCCTGTATCAACAAATGATACAGAACTCACGACTCTCGCTTGATAGAGAATCAATTAATGCATTTGTTCTATCTATTAAAATACGTACTGTTAATGTAGTTGGTATGTTATCCGTAAACCCTGTAAGAGAAGTTTGTATTGTAGATATTCTATTCGCTATCTCAAATAATTGAGATTGATTCTTACTTTGTGTATACTGAATTTCAGAGTCTTTAATAATATGCATATGCATTGATTTAATTTTTTGAAATAAAAAATCATCTGTAGCATTACTACTAAGTTCTTCTTGCCATTCAGATACATATAATATATTCATTAAATTTTCAGTAGCTATTGCCAAGTCTATTACTCTATATTGGCGAAGTATTGACATTTATTTAAATCACTTTCTTCTTATAGTCAAGAGTATAAAGTCTAATGGTTTTAAATAAATGAGTAAAATTTCTAAATCAATATTATCAGACATTGAAGAAAGTCTCAATCAATTAGAAAAAATTCTTCAAGTATTTGCCCCAAAAAATCCAGATAATGATATTGAATATTATAATCATAGTCCATCTAAATTAAAAACATGTATTGATAAAACAAAATACCTCAATAGCTATACGATATCTGGAGGCGCTTTCCATATGACTTACCATGCTAATAACACTAAAGACGCGATGGGGAAATGGGCTAGTAAAGTTGATAATCTATGTTGGGCCATATTTGGATATGATATAGAATATAATGAAACAGAAGAAAATAGAATGATTTTTATCAATAATAAACTCAAATATATTAACAAAATGCTAGTCAATTATCTACCTAATTGATACTAAAATTAATAACTATAAAAATATAAATATATATATATTATGAATATTTTACCTCGAGAAAGAAAACAACGATTTGTTGATGTCAATAAGAACTTCGATGATTTTTGTAACGAAAAAAAACATCAACCTATATGGCAAATTATTATTTTAAATATTATAATGTGCACTACTGGCATAATATGTGCTCAGTTTAAAGTATCGGAAGATTATAGAATTGCCAAAACATGTTTATGGATTGGTGTATTATTATTTTCTATACCTTGTCAAGGGGGAATATTCCCCCTTCATCCGTGGTTTGGGTGGGCTGATACAATATGTGTCGTAACTTTAATGATACTTTATACAATTACATTCTTGCCATTAGAACCACCATGGTGGTGTTGGCTTATTGCTGGATTAGCTATAGTTATGTGTTGTGTATACCAATATATTAGATGGTTTGATAAATCAAATAAATTGACTGTATTAGGATATATTTGGTTGGTCAATGGATGGCATACGATGGTTATTACCACCATTATTTGTTTTTATGCTTCTACAGATTTTTGAAGCGTTGGAACCGTTTCTATTTTTTCAGTTTTGTCATACTTTTTTGGATTTCATGAAGAGGATTAGATTTTAAAAAATTTTTTTTAAAAAAAACATTCGCAGTGATGTCCTCGTTTTCAAATTTCCCAAAAGTTGATACCTTTTTTCAACTTTTGAGCGTTTACAACGGTTAAGAATTGTAAATTGGTTACACTTTTTCTCACTTTCAAAAACAAGGACATCCTTGTGAAAGGTTTTTGTAAAAAATATTTTCTCATTGTTTATTCCGTATCGTATAATTTAAAAAAGTATCAACTTTTATATTTTTTTAAGACGCTTTAAACGCTCATCTTTTAAACCTAGCACCTCTTGGTGTTATTTTATAATTATATGAAGCGGCATTTTTTATATTTCCTAAATGATTTCTGAAATATGGTTTCATTAAATTCCCCGTGTTGGCTATGTTGGCTAGAGCGACCGGTCCGAGATTTCTGGTTGTTTTTTGAGACCTACAACTGTCAGTTATAATAATTATTAGTAATATAACAGAAATAAATCCTGCTATCGATGCTATAAGAAATGTTGTTTTTTGCGTGAAATTTCCATTTGTATTAACATATAACACTAATAAAAATGAAGCAAGAACCGCCCTAATTATTAAAACAAGCAATAATACACAATCAATGCCTTTTTCTTTTTGAGCCATTAAAAACTCTTTACATTTTTCTTCTGAACAATTAGCAAGCAACCATATAAATATAATAACACAAACCCCAGAATTGATTAGGCTTAGTAATTGGTATTCTAAAGGTGGTTCGGAACTATCATAAACAAGAGATATGACTTGAAAACTCAATATGATTTGTATAACTGAAAAGTATCGTACAAGTTTGATAATAAAATTATTAAACATTTATTAAGAAAAATCTACTTTATATATTATTAAAAATTTATAACTACATCTTTTACCCAACAAAAAAGGTTTAAATCGGGCACAGCTATAGACTCTATAGATTTTTTGTATGCCTCTTCGATATCTGTTTTATATGTATCTTGTGTGACCATGAATGGATATATGAGTTGTAAATTTTCAAAAGTGTAAAATTCTAGTAACTGTTCAATTCTTTCTATTTCCATATGAATCCAAAAATCTAAAATATTATATTCTGATGTGATATATTTCATGATTTGTTGAACAATTTTTTCATCTTTCGGTTTTAATAAATCTGGCATTCCTTGTACTATAAATTGTGATTTAACCCGTCCAATTATTTTGCCTGCAATATCATTGATGTCGAAATGGACCATATTGGACTGTATGTCTTCTTTGGTCTTAAAATCTTTTAAAAATATGGGAGTTTTTGTGATGCCCGTAGCATTTCCAATGTAATAATGACATGGGTTTCGCCCACAAGTTATTTTTAGAAAAATATGACCGTTAAAAACATTTCCTAATATGATTGAATTATCATGGTAAGCATTCCAAGGTATGGAAGTTTCAATTGTTATATGTTGTTCACCTTGTGTATAAGTTGAGAAATCTTGATTCGACTCAATGCGGGACATTTTATACTATAAAGACTGTGGTACTAATAGTAAAGAATATGCGATTTATATTCGGATTCATTTTAATAAATATTGTTTCTGCTTCTTTTACCCATAAAACATGTCGAGAAAGAAACGGTTCTAATTTGGTGTGTAATTATATGGAAACATTTTCTAAAACTTATAAGCATGAAGATGAATTTTTTAAAAGACAGGAAAAAATTAAATCTGCAGCGTCGTTTGGCGAAGGGTTTGGTTTGACCTCAAGGTCTGATTTATTTGAAAATGAAAGAGGAGAAAATAAAGCATTTTCTAGAAAACTTTCAAGAAAACATTTTAAAAATAATATATTAAAATTAAGAACAGCCATTCCAAATACGTATGATTTGAGAGAAAAAAATAGAGTGTCAACACCATTAAACCAAGGTGATTGTGGTAATTGTTTTGCATATTCGGCTGCCACAGCGATAGAATATTGGTATTCTCATTTACGTCAGTATAAACATTTGCCACCACAATTTTCAACCGATGAAATCACAGGTTGTACCTCTGTGGATAATACGCCCAATAATGGTTGTGATGGTGGTTTGATGGAGTATGTATATGAATATGGACAAAATTATGCCTTATCATTTAAAATGGAATTTATAGGAGATACCTGTTCAACTAGAATAGCTCCGACTCATCTGTCTATACTTTCATATGATGTACAAGGTATAGATGAGAATGAATATATAGAAGAAAAGATACCTGCATTATTATTTAAATATGGTGCTATTACAGTAGGTATAGATACCAAAAATGATTTTATTGATAATTATATAAGTGGTATATTTGACGAATCTTTTTGTGGGACTGATATAGACCATGCAGTAGCTATTGTGGGCTATACGGAAGATGCCTGGATAGTTAAAAATTCTTGGGGAACAGATTGGGGTGAAGATGGTTTTTTTAAATTAAGACGTGGCGTAAATGCTTGTGGACTTGCAGAATATGTTTCATATATTACATCGGCAAAAATTGTTCAGCGAGCCAAATCAACTGGCCCATTTAAATCTGAAAACCCGCCAGATTGGTCATGATAATATCCATAGTAACATTATAATAAACCACGCTAATAATATACACCCCATACCCCAATAATGTAACATACCTTTAGAATATAATTCTTTTTTCATTTCCTTCTGCCATTTATTTAATTGTTCTTTTTGATTTCTTAATTCTGATGACAAATTTTCTCCCATTTTATTTTGTTCGTCGAACATTTCCATCTGTACGTTACCTAAATGGTCTACTTTTCTATCTATTAAAGTAACTTTATCGTCTAAATGTTGTAATCCCGTTTCCATATTACTTATTCTCGCTTCAACAGACCCGTCCATCATTTGTAGTCCACCATTCATGACTATCACTATATAAGATATATATCTAAGTATATAGTCAAGATGGATGAAACAAAGTGGATTAGTGTTTTAATTACTGCTTTTTTAGGTTCGGCGTTTATATGTTTTTTAATATTACTTATAAATGAGTCTGGCAAACGTGGACAGGCAATTACTTGGCTACCAGCATCGTTAGCGGCTACTGTAGCAGTTACACATGTTACATCGCCTAACGAATTGGCTAGATTTTTACAAACAGCATTTGGAGCTTTATTCATTTCTGGTATATTTATCATGACTTTTTATTTTCTTATAGAATCAATATTGCCTTCTAATCCAAAAAATATTACATCAGAAAAACAAAATACCATACTTATCATAGCAATTATTTTGTCATTAATTATACCTGGTGGAATTGTATTTCTGGTGGAAGCATATGCTGCGGCATTTTGGTCGCTTATATTGGGTTTTTTTGGACTTGGATTGGTAATAGTTAATGTTCTTTTTTCAAAACGATTAAATTTTAAAGAGAATAAAATAAAATTAGGTATAGTTGCAGCTATTTGTTGTAAATGCTGTAAAAGAAAAATATCTAGAAAAGAATTTTATATGTTAATAGGAGCTGTTATTGGTACATTTACTTTTGTTATTGTTCCTGCGATATTGGCAGATGCGGGGAACGCGAATTGGGCTGGTATTATAGCTAACGCTCCAAAAATTACTGTTGCGGTCATGGTAAGTTTATGGATTAATAGGCCTGCTGAAATCACAGCGTTTCAAACGGAGGAATTAAAACAGGAAATGGAAGAACATTTAACAATGTTTTCTTATTCAACAGCAATTAGTGCAATTTATATTGTAATAATGTGGTGGAATGAAACTCAACAAACTCCTGAAAATTTTTGGTGGGCTTGGTCTATAACTTTAGTATTATCACTATTTTTTATTGCTGGCATTCTAATACCTGTCTGTCTTCAAAGTTCAAAAATAAAAAAGGTAGAACTTGCACCTTCGAACAACGATGCAACCTCCGAGGAGAAGGTCCCGTTGGTCTCATCCATTTTGCAGACCGGTGATAGTAAATATCAGGGAGATTTTGAAAAACCCCTGTATTTGAAATGGTAAAATATATATCCCTATCATATTTAAAAATGGGTATTTCATTTAATAAAGTACAACTAAAATCTAATTCTTTTCTACAAAGTGGACAATTTATACACATGGTACCATTTTTCCATTTTGTAGAAATAAGTTTTAAAGAACAATCTTTACACATTATATGATTACAATCTAAAATATGATTTGTGGGTGCGTAACAACAGCAACAATACGACATTATAATAAAAACTTGGTGTAAATATATACGAATATGAATAGAATATGTGGATTCTTTAATAAAATTATTTATATATTAACAAAATATGGCTCGCCGTTTAATGCACATTCTCCAATCTTCTGTTGATTTTAATCCAAATGATAAAATATTTTTTAATTTTAAAAAACATCGATTCACAGGTACGGTTACAGCTGCTGGATTAATTCATAATATCCATTGGCTTTCGCCAAATTCTACCACTCCTATACTTATATTTAACGTAAGAACGTTTGAATCATTAACAGATTGGACAGAAACATGTATACAAGAGAAACTTGATGAATATCATACCAGGTATTCAGCATGGAGAAGGGTTAGACACATGAGGACTAACCAACCAATGGAAACCATCTATAAAGAATACCAACGGTTAAAATTAGATGAAAAGTCTAATAAAAAATTATCAAGTCAAGAACAACAACAACTATTGACTCTTCGTGCTGAGCGTATATTATATCTTGAAAAATGCTTAGAACAACGGGATAAAGGCTTAAAAGATTGGGAAGAATGGTATACCAAATTACATCCAACTGAAACGATGCCTATTCAATCACAACCGAAAATTGAAACTCCCGAACAGGTTCAATCTATACCTAATACTGAACAAATACAACCATTTGTTTTAAATTCGCCCGGTGGGGCATATATTGCCATACAACGTATTAAAAAACGTTATCCTGCCTGTGGAAAACAGTTACAAGAATTAGGACTTAATGGCTACAAAGATATGGCAAAAAGATTCCAGGAACAGAATAAAACATGGTATCCACCTACTTCATCAGATTGGTTTCGACAATCGGTTGATGATATTAATAAAGATTCGAATGCAATTGCGGCAGTTGTTCATGCATTTTTTAACCAGAAAAATTAATATTTAAGTACTAAATATTATATAATGCCAAGAGAAGTAACTATTTTATGTTTATTACAAGAAATAAAATATTTAAAACAAGAAATACTTAACACACCACAATTACATTATGTCGGCATTTGTCAATGGGTCTCAACACGACCGTTATGTCCACGGGGTAAATATTCTTTTAGTGAATATATAAACAAACCAAATATATATTAATGTGCGAAAATACTTTCTTATGTTATGATTCTTTTACTATAGTGGGTGAAGAAATTAAAGGCGAAGGGTGGTTTTTTTTAATGATATTTATAGGCATTTGCCTACAAATTGCCAGTAATTTTATACATTTACATAGGAATCAATTGACAAGAGAAACATTAAAAGAAGAAAAAGGCTCAGATACGCGTAGAAAATATGTTGGAAAATCGGTTTTATGGTCATTTATATCAACACTTTTATGGATAGTAAGAGTTGTATTAATTATAGGAAATAATATATGGATTTTTATTGCAATTTTAATAGGAAATGTAATTGGTCATTATTGGGCTTTAACTGTTCAAGAAGCTGATGCTAAAGTTGTTAATGGTGCTAGCAAAGAACAACTTCTATTGCCAGGTAAAAGACCACTAAAATCATTTAATTTGCTTTCTTTTTAGTTATATTTTCACCACATATTTTATCACCTATTATTAAATTCTTCATATTTTTACAATTATCATTCATTTTTAACCGATTATCAACGCATCTATTAAGCTGTTTCATATCAATTTCTTTTGATAAAACCAGAGCTGATGAATTTGTCCATCGACGAGGTAACATCCAATCTTTACCATATAATGAAATTAATATGATTTGATAATTATATACACAAGAAGATTTTAAACCTTCGAATAAACAAGGGTATAATGGCGGGGAATCTTTCGTATCAATTTCAATATTAAAATACAATATCATATCGGATGAACCCGAAAATTCATTCTCTGCCCATGGCAAACCTTTTATAATAATAGTCATATTACTAAAAATAGGACTTTTCAGATGCCAACTATTGAGAACATCGCGGCTCTTACCAATTGTATTGTAAATTTTCATATCTATATTATAATCATATTGTATCATTTCGCCACATCTTACCGCTCCTAACAATGTTCCATTCATTAATGAATAAGATATATTATTAATATCTAAATAGGTTTTCAATGATTTAAAAGCACGAATATAACCTTCTTTACAGCATGGTGGTATACTTAATTTCATATCATTCCAAGTTGCCCAATCTTTACATACGCAAGCTGGTAGTTTACGTTTAGTTAATTTTGGAAATGCTGGTATACTTGGTATTATTTTATTTTCAGTTAATCTATTATGGATAACAGTGTGTATTTTTTCTTCCCAATCACCATATTTACCTACATGGTCCCATGTCGCTATAAGAGTTAAAATAGCAAATGCACTTAGAGTTACTGTAAAAAATATAAAATCAGATAAATGCATTAAATAATATTTTTAAATGTTTATACCTTTTTTAACTGTCAGATAAATCCTTTTCCTGCAAATAATGTCCAATTAAATATTTACCCACACAATATTCGCCATAATGTTTATAAATATGCCCTATACGATGTTTATCACTATCAGACAACGTGTTATCCGTTAAATGTTTTATCTTTGTCAGTGTTCTAGTTATTATATTACGCGTACCCGATAGCCACATGTTAGAGTGTATTAAATCGTCAAATGCATTTAAAAACCAATGAAATTCATATTTTTTGGTATCTGTTTTGTCCAAACTACTACATATCGCAGTCAAATGTAACAAATGCTTATTGTAATTTGTTGAAATTTTTGGGTTTACCATGCGGGCAAAAGCAAGTAGGTCATATCTATCATCTTTTTCAATTTTATATAATGGTAAATACCCTCTGATATATTTTATATGTTCTTGCTGAACATGGTAAGCTATCTCTTGAGCGGTTGAGGAGTCCTTATCTTTTAATATTTGATGTTTTGATATATATTCTATCCATTTGTTTTTTATATTATCTACTTCGGGTCGAATTTGCGGATAGCCATATTTTAAGTGGTTAAATGTTTTCATAAGGTTTTGAACGGTTACTTCTGCTGGCCACATAAACCATGGGCGGAGATTTTGTTGCATATACTTCCATTCTTTGTCCATGAAATCGAAATCACTATTAGATTTCATCCAATTCAATTTTATGGATACATTGTAAAGTATTTTAATTTTTAAAAATACTATTTTCGTATATTTTTCCCAATCAAAAAAATCAGTTTGTTCTATTTTTTGCTGTAAATTTTTATATTCATTATTGTATAAACTTCTTATAAAATATTCCATTGTCTCATGTTTAGGTCTAGTATTTTTCAGTATTTGTATTGTTTCTTTACTAGAAGTAGTATTAACATTGTCATACAATGCATCTATATCCTTGTGTAGGGAATATTGTACTTTTAAATGTTTAATTGCATCTTCAATGAAATGAACTATATAGTTGACCTCGCCCGAGTTCCAAAGCTTTACCGGTTCGCCATTATTATATGTTAATGCTTCTTTAAGATGTTGATTGAATTTATCACCTCGTAATTCTGTTTCTAATGAGATTATTTTATCTGATGGGGTTTGATAATAATCAATGATTGAGAACCAATATTGTCTCCGTTTAGACCACCATTCATGTGATTTTTTTATATTTTGTTTGTTTTCATCTTTTGGTGAGACTTTTCGTATATAAAAATCATGCTCCGGTTTCTTTTGATTCTCTAAAATAATATCCATATCAGATATAACTTTATTAATATAAACCCTTTTATTGTCTTTAACATAATACGAGTAACCCCAAACATCATAATCGAAATATTTCTCTTTGCCTTCAACCCGATATTGAAAATCTTGAGCATAAAAAAATTGATATTCTTCATCTTTGTATTCTTTTAATGATTTACTATGTCGAATCATAGTATCTTCTATTGACAATTCTGTTAACTGTTCAAAATCTTGAATATATTTGCGCATTATTTCAAAATTTTGAGACTTGTCTTTATCGTCTTTTGCTTTTGATATTCTATCAACAAGAAGTTTTGTTATTTCGTTGCGTATGTCCCAAATTGTATCTGCATCTACACTAATTCTACCATTGACGACGGTACCTAAAGGTTTGAAAAGGGCCAAATTATCCAATGTTGTCGTTTTACACGGTTTTAAACATATATAATAAAGCTCACGAATACGAACTAATTCGCCAGGTAAAAAATCTTTTTCCTCCACTGGCAATAAATCTACATTGGCGCTAGGATTTAATTGTATGAAAGAAAAATATTCATTATGAACGTTTTCAACGGTGTACGTTTTTGGATTAAGCTTGCAAAATTTATCAACTTCTTCTAAAGCTAATATTTTTTTGCTTTCGGATAAATCATTTTCTTCTCCTGTTGTTGAATCTAATACATTGTCTAATATTTTTGATAATTTTGAGGTTGAGTTATCTCCGTTTTCAACGTTAAATGTATATCTTAAATTAACAGATATTTGTTCAACTTCATCGAAATGTAATTTACGATGTGTTGATGGATGGATGTCCATATTAATACGATAGTATATAGATATAAATACTGTTAAAATTATTATATTATTTATTTATTAAAATTTATTTACGCTTTTTTTTTAATTTGGCTCTTAATTTTTTGTTTTCTCTATAGAGTGTTAGCATAGCACTTTTGTAATCCATCTCTTTATCGCCTGCTCCATTCTCTGTATTAGCTGCTGCTTTCTTTTCTTCTTCCATTTTCTTTTGGATATCTTCCATTGTAGTGCCTGGCTGTTCACCTAATGGCTTAGGTTCTTCTTCCTTAGCTTCCTCAGGTTTCTCTTCTTCCTTAGGTTTATCGCCTTTTTCGTTAAGTTTATTCAATTCTGTAGCCCGGTCTTCGCTATCATCTATTACAACAATAACTGAATCGACCACACCCCAATCCTTGTGTTTGACTTGTAGAACAAAAGCTTCATCACCCTCTGCTTTTTTATCAGCAACAATATTGACTTCGAATTCGCCCCCTCTCTTATTCTGTTCGGGTCCCTGGTTTTGCTCTAATTTTATGTTTGATAAATCTATTTTTTCATAATCAGCGCCTTTGGCGAGCTTGCCATCTGGGCCGAGCTCGCCTTCTGTGGCTTTGTCGAGTGTTTTAAATTTTTCCAGTATTTTAATTGCACCAGCGGCAGCCCCTATGCCTTTGTTCATTTTCTCGATG
>MDTB01155967.1_pt1 | contig 12028 bp, 12 predicted proteins | sample 811161 | NCBI WGS metagenome assembly MDTB01 (sample SAMN05326650, study PRJNA326480) | marine metagenome | isolation source: seawater | place: Mediterranean Sea | collected 2009 | reverse complement strand
ATATTTTATGATATTAATTTCCTATATAAATAACATAAATCACAGATGTCCATAGATAAAGATAAAATTAAACATATTAGTAAGTTAGCTAGAATTTCTCTAGATTCTAAAAAATCTGAATCTTTAGCTAAAGACTTAACATCTATTTTCAAATTTATAGAGCAATTAAATGAGATAAATACCGATAAAGTGGAGCCTTTATCTTCTATTTTAAACACACCACTCAGGTATAGAGAAGATAAAATAGATGATGGAAAAATAAGAGATAAAATTCTTGAAAATTCGCCAAAAAAAAACGAGGAATTTTTTGTTGTTCCAAAGGTAATTGAATAATGTCAGAAATTACAAAAAAAAACTTATCAGAAATAATAGAGTTAATAAAAAAAAAGGAGGTTAAATCAGAAGAGCTTGCTAATCTTTACATAGATAGTGTAAATAAAAGTAAAAAACTAAATTCATATATAACAACCTGTTTTGATCATACTATTCAAAAAGCGAAAGAATTCGACAAGAAACCAAATATAAACTCTTTACTTCCTGGAATCCCGTTGGCTATAAAAGATCTTTTTTGTACTGATGGTTTTAAAACTACCGCTGGTAGTAAAATGCTTGAAAACTTTATACCTAAATATGAGTCCACTGTTACAGAAAATCTATGGAAAGAGGGAGCAATCTTACTTGGCAAATTAAATTGCGATGAATACGCAATGGGATCATCAAATGAGACAAGCTATTATGGAAATGTTTTAAATCCAATCGCTAAAGATACTGTTCCTGGGGGATCATCTGGTGGATCTGCATCTGCACTTGCTGCCGATTTAACTCCTGCTACAATAGGAACAGATACAGGTGGTTCAATAAGGCAACCAGCATCCTTTACTGGAACTGTCGGATTAAAACCTACTTACGGATTATGTTCTCGTTGGGGAATCGTCGCTTTTGCCTCATCTCTTGACCAAGCTGGTCCAATGACAAAATCTGTTAAAGATTGCTCAATTATGTTGGAGGCTATGGCTGGATTTGATAAAAAAGATTCTACATCTATAGAAAAGAAAAAAGAAAATTATTCAAAAAATTTGAAAACTGATATTAAAGGTCTCAAAATTGGAATTCCAAAGGAATATAGAGTTGAAAAAATGCCAAAAGAAATTGACGAGTTGTGGAATAAGGGAAAAAGTATTTTAAAAGATTTAGGTGCTGATATAATTGATATTTCACTTCCTCATACAAAATATGCGCTACCAACTTATTATATAGTTGCACCAGCTGAGGCTTCCTCAAATCTAGCTAGATATGATGGTGTAAAGTATGGTTATAGATCTTCAAAAGGAAATGATTTAATTGAAATGTATGAAAATACAAGATCTGAAGGATTTGGAGATGAAGTAAAAAGAAGAATCTTAATTGGTACTTATGTATTATCATCAGGATATTACGATGCTTACTATCTTAAAGCTCAAAAAGTAAGACAGCTAATAAAAAAAGATTTCGATGAAAATTTTGCTAAGGTAGATGCTATTTTAACACCCTCAACGCCAAGTTCTGCATTTAAAATTGGTGAGAAGACTAATGATCCAATTTCCATGTATCTCAATGACATATTTACTGTACCAGTAAATTTGGCTGGGTTACCTGCAATATCGGTACCTGCAGGTTTAGATAAAAAGGGCTATCCTTTGGGATTACAACTAATTGGAAAGACTTTAGATGAGCAAAATATATTAAATATTGCTTATGCATTTGAAAAAAATTGTAATTTCAAAAACGAAATAAAAAACTGGTGGTTATGAGCAAAGATAAATTTGATTATTTTATAAAAGGAGAAAAAAACCAATATGAGGTAGTAATTGGTTTAGAAGTTCATGCGCAAGTTTCCTCTAATTCAAAACTTTTTTCTGGTTCCGCAACTAAATTTGGCGCTGAACCTAATAATCAAGTAAGCCTTATAGACTCCGCTTTTCCAGGTATGCTTCCAGTTATTAATAAAGAATGCATAAACCAAGCTATTAGGACAGGTCTAGGGTTAAATGCCAAGATCAATAATGTTTCAGTGTTTGATAGAAAAAACTATTTTTATGCAGATCTTCCTCAAGGTTATCAAATTTCACAATACAAAAATCCTATCGTCGGCGAGGGGAAAGTTTTATTAGATATGCCGTATGGCTCAAAAGAAATTGGTATAGAAAGACTTCATTTAGAACAAGATGCGGGCAAAAGTATTCATGATATGGATCCGTCTAGTACTTACGTAGACTTAAATCGTTCAGGAATTGCATTAATGGAAATAGTAAGTAAACCAGATCTTCGATCCCCAGAAGAAGTTAATGCTTACGTAAAAAAACTTAGAACTATAATGAGATATTTAGGAACCTGTGATGGCAATATGCAAGAGGGCTCATTAAGAGCGGATGTAAATATTTCAGTTAGAAAGCTAGGAGATAAAAAATTCGGAACAAGATGTGAGATAAAAAATGTAAATTCGATAAAATTTATGCAAATGGCGATTGAATATGAAGCAAATAGACAAGTTGAATTATTAGATGAAGGAAAATCGATTGACCAAGAAACAAGACTTTTTGATACAAAAAAAAATGAAACTAGATCAATGAGATCAAAAGAAGATGCCCACGACTATAGATATTTTCCAGATCCAGATCTTTTACCTCTTAAAATTGAGCAACAGTTAATTGATGATTTGAAAAAAACTTTACCTGAGTTACCCGATAATAAAAAAGAGAGATTTATTAATAACTACGGACTTAATTCATATGAAGCAAATGTGCTTGTTTCTGAAAAAGAAATCTCAGATTATTATGAAGAAGTTGCTAAATTATCTGATAAAAAACTTGCAGCAACATGGATGATGGGAGATTTGTTTGCAATGTTAAATGATAGGGGACTCAATATATCTAATTCACCCATCTCTGCTAAAAATTTTGCTGAGTTGGTTCAATCAATAAAATCAGGAGAAATTTCTGGCAGAATAGCAAAAGAAGTTTTTGAATTAATGTTAAAAAGTGGAGATAATCCAAAAAAAATTATAGAATCAAAAGGGATGAAACAACAAAGTGATCCTGCAAAATTAAAAAAAATCATCAATGAGATATTATCTAAGAATAAAGATAAGGTTGTTCAATTTAAGTCTGGAAAAGAAAAGTTATTTGGTTTTTTTGTTGGGCAAGTCATGAAAGAATCAGGGGGAAAAGCCAACCCGCAATTAACAAACGAAATTTTAAAAAAACTTTTAAAAGGCTAATTATGCCTAAAAAATTAGATTTAACCAATAGTCTTGAACAATATATTATTAAACATTCAGAGAATTTATCTGTTGTTCAGAATGAAATAATTGAGCACAATATAAGTTTAGGAGATCAGCAAAGATTACAAATATCAATATCACAAGCTCAATATCTACAAACATTAATAAAAGTTTCGAATGTAAAAAAAATATTAGAAATTGGTAGTTTTACTGGCTTTAGTGCTTTGTCTATGGCTATGGTGCTTCCCCCTGATGGTTCTTTAATAAGTTTAGATAAAAACTCTGAATACTGCAAAAAAGCTAAATTTTTTTATGACAAAGCCAATGAAAAAAGGATTAAACAGATAGTCAAACCGGGTATTGAGGGCTTGAAAGAGTTAAAAAGTTCAAAAAAATTATTTGATTTAATTTTTATTGATGCCGATAAAGAAAATTACCTGAATTATTATGAAATCTGTATAGATTTAATAGAAACAAGAGGTCTTATAATTATTGATAATGTTTTATGGCACGGTGAGGTTGCCGATGAAACAAATAATAATAGATTTACAAATATTATCAGAAATTTTAATAAGCATGTTAAACAAGATAAAAGGGTTGCAAATTATATAATTCCTATTGGAGATGGATTAACAGTTTGTATTAAAAAATAATGTTCACAGTATTTGGATTTTACAAGTTTAAAAAGATTAACTCACTAAGAAAACATAAAACTTATCTTGAAAGTGAAATATCTAGAACCAGCTTAAAAGGAACAATAATTTTATCTTTAGAAGGAGTTAATGGAACTTTTGCAGGTCATAAAAAAGATATTTTTAAAATTTCAAAATCATTAAAAAAAAAATTTAAATTTAAAGATTTTGATAGCAGCAATATAGCTGCAAGTCGTTTTCAACCATACCACAAAGCAAGAGTAAAAATAAAAAAAGAAGTAGTACCTTTAGGATTAAAAATTAACAATAAAAATAAAAGACTTAATAAGTATGTATCTGGCAAATTGTGGAATAAATTAATTTCCCAAAAAGAAACGCTTGTTATAGATGCAAGAAAACCTTTCGAATATAATGTTGGTTCTTTTAAGAAAGCAATTAATCCAAATATTCAAAATTTTCGAGATTTTCCAAAATTTTTGAATAAAATCGAAAAAACCAAATCAGTTGCAATGTTTTGCACTGGAGGAATTAGATGTGAGAAGGCCTCAATATTCCTAAAAAAGCAGGGGTTCAAAAATGTTTTTCAATTAAAAGGTGGAATACTTAATTATCTTAACAAAACTAAAAAAAAAGATAGTTTATGGAGAGGTGAATGTTTTGTTTTCGATAATAGGGTTTCTTTAAAACACAAGTTGAAGCAAGGAACCTTTTCAATTTGTGCAGGATGTCGTAAACCTATATCAAAAAAAGACAAATGGTCAAAAAAATATGAAGAGGGTGTTTCTTGCCAAAGGTGTTATGACACACTCACATATGCTCAAAAATCTCGTTTTAGAATGAGACAAAATCAGATTAGCCTTGCTAAAAAAGCGGGAAAAAAGCATAAGTTTCAAAAGGAATTTTAATTTATGGATTTGACTAAAGGATCAATTTGGCAATTATTAAGAAAAGTTACTATTCCAGCTAGTACCGGATCTTTATTTCAAACATTTTACAATCTCGTTGATACATATTTTGCAGGAAAAATTTCTCCAGAAGCTTTAGCAGCAATAGCAAAGTCATGGCCTATATACTTTATAGCTATAGCTGTAGCGGTCGGTATAGGTGCTGGTACAACTGCACTTATAAGTAATGCTATAGGAGCTAAAGAGGATAAGAAAGCATCAATGTATGTAGCCCAATCAATTATATTTGCAATTACAATTTCAATTTTTGTTACAGTGTTTGGTTTAAATTTTTCAGACGATCTTTTGAGAATTATGGGCTCTAATGAAAAAAGTATTATCTTGACCAGAGAATATTTAGATATAATTTTTTATGGATCTATAATCGTTCTTATTCAATTATCTTTGAATGGTACACTTAATGCTCAAGGAGACACGAAAAGTTATAGAAATGTATTAATCTTTACCTTTTTTTTAAATATTTTTTTAAACCCACTTTTTATTTTTGGCTATGGATTCATACCAGCCTTTGACATAGCAGGACTAGCTATAGCAACATTAATTTCTCAATGTATTGGATTAATTTACTTAGCTAATAAAGTTTACTGTTGTAAGCTTAAAAAATATTTATATTTAGAATGTTTTAAAATAAAAATAGATTATATAAGCGCGCTTTTTAAACAGTCAGTTCCAATAATGTTTACAATGTTAATGATTATATTTGGAGTATTTAATATTTTTTATTTTGTTGGTCAATTTGGAGAATTAGCTACAGCTGGTTATGGTACAGCAGTTAGAATTGAGCAAGTTTTACTATTACCCGTCATAGGCTTAAATACAGCTGTATTGTCAATTGCTGGACAAAATTTTGGTGCAAAAATGTTTCTTAGAGTTAAAGAGGTATATGGTAAAGCTTTAGTCTTTGGATCTGGCTTTATGGTTCTAGCTGGGGTTTTGATTTACTTAACATCAGAAATAATAATATCTTTTTTTACAAATGATCCTGAAGTGATTAAAAGTGGATCTTTGTATTTGCAAGTAGCAGCATTAATAGGGCCTGTTTACCCAGTTTTTTTTATAACATCCGCTTTATTTCAAGCATTAAAAAAACCATTATATAGTTTATATATGACCATCCTTAGGCTAACACTTATTCCTTTTATATCCCTCTGGTATGTAATTAATATAAACAATGGTGACTATCAGGATATATTTTATACAATTCTTAGAACTAACTGGATAATGGGACTAGTCGTTCTTATTTTTGTTCCATTTTTCCTTAAAAAGACAACTAAAATTTCATTTAAAAAATTATTTGTACTTTAATTTATTTTCTAACTTTCTGACAAAATAAGATACTATCAAGATTAACACTAAATACTCGAGTATTAAAAAAGTATAAATTTCTAAAGGTCTGTAAGTAGTTGTTACCAATTCATTAGCTTTTCTTGTTAAATCTGCAATTCCAATTATAGATACTAAAGAGGACATTTTTAAAACATATACAAATTGATTGCCCATTGCGGGGAGAACAACTTTAATTGCCTGAGGCAATATTACTAATCTCATTTTCTTCCAAAAGTCCATTCCTAAAGACTCGGAGACTTCATGCTGACCTTTATTTATTGAATTAATACCTGCCCTAAATATTTCTGCCTGAAAAGCACTTTCGCTTATTGTAAGTGCTATAATACCTGATACAAATGGTGAAAAACTTAGTCCTAACATGATTGGAAGACCGTAATATATCCAAAGTATTAAAACCAACAAAGGTATAGCTCTTATAATTTCAACATATATAATATTGAAATAACTTAGAAATTTATTATTAGACAAAGAAGGTAATGCAACGACTAATCCAATTATCATAGCCAAAAATATTGAAATTATTGAAATATAAACTGTTGTTGTTATCCCGCTAATTAAAAACTTTAAATTTGTTAATCCTTCGATGTTATCAGGGTTTAATATATACCATCCCCATTCATAATTAGAACTGCAACTAGGTAAAAAAAATAATAAACATATGTATTTAATAGACTTCACAATAAGGTTATATTTGTAATTTAGAGGTATTTAAACTTAAATTATAGGCTTTTAAGATTGTACTTAGTTAGTAAAGACTTAAAGAATCCAGATGATTTCTTTTTTTCAATCCAATTACTGACAAATTCGTTCCAAATTTTATCATTTTTAGGAACCATCATTGCTAAAAAAGCTGGATTTTTTTCACCGTCAGGAACTATTGCTAATTGTGGATATTTAATAACTAGTTTATTTGCTTCTGTAGAACTTGTAATATTTCCATCAGCTCGACCAGCTAAAACTTCTTGGAAATCTCTAGCAGGTGCTTCTATAGATTTTAATTTAGACTTTGGAAAAAACTCTTTAGCTTTTTCTTCTTGTGATGTACCCAAAGTTGTTGCGATCGTAACGTTATTGTTGTTTAACGAATCCCACGTAGAATATTTTTTAAGATTTTTTTTTAACACCAAAGGTACTGTACCATATTTATAGTATGTTGTAGTGAAACCAGCTACTTCGGCTCTTTTAGGAGTCTTGGTAACACTTGTTGAAATATCATATCTGTCAGCAGTAATACCAGCAACTATTGTTTTCCACTCTGCTGGTACAAATTTTACTTTAACACCTAAATCTTTTGCTAGTTCTCTCATCACATCAATATCAAAACCTTTATACTTGTTTGTTGCTGGATCTTTCATTGACATTGGATCCCAATCACCTGTTGTTCCTACACGTAATTCTCCGCTTTTTTTAATAGACGCTAATTTTGAATTTGAATGACCATCTGCTAAACTTGTTGATGCTATTAGTGATATGAATATTGCTGCTATTATTTTTTTCATTTCTCTTTTTTATTACACTTTTCTTTTTTTATCTTTGTGCATTTTGACCCAATTAATAACTTGACGTTCAGTAACTTTATAATATATAAAAGAACAAAAGAAGAACATTTATGGAGCTTAAAATACCTTATTATATACACAAAGTAGGAGCTGGTTTTCCATCGCCTGCTACAGATTACATAGAGGACGATGTAGATCTGAACACCCATCTGATAAAAAATTCACCAGCAACATTCATAATAAGAGTTCAAGGAAAATCAATGAACAATAAAGGAATTTATGATGGTGATTTACTAATAGTAGATAGAAGCATCAATCCTAAAAATTTTTCAACTGTTATTGCTAATGTTAACGATGAACTAGTGGTGAAAACAATTTTAAAGGAAAAAGGTGAAACATTTTTAACCTCTGGATCTAAAAAAATATCAGATAAAATTAATTTAGTGGAAAATCAAGAAGTAATTATTTGGGGAGTAGTAACTTATGTCATCCATCAAGTACATCAGTAAAAAGAATAAGATAGCTTTAGTAGACTGTAATTCTTTTTATGTTTCGTGTGAAAGGCTTTTCAATCCAAAGATACAAAAAAAAGCAGTAGTTGTTTTATCAAATAATGATGGCTGTGTAATATCTCGATCAAGAGAGGCAAAGAATTTAGGTATTAAAATGGGTGAACCATATTTTAAAGTAAAAAATTTAGTTCAAAAAAATAAAGTAGAGGTATATTCATCAAATTACGCACTATATGGAGATATATCTCGAAGAGTGATGAAAGTTTTAAAGACTTTTTCACCAAAGGTAGAAATATATTCAATAGATGAAGCTTTCATTGATTTATCTTTTATAGATGAAAAAGGAATAGAAGATTATGGCAAAGAAATAAGATCAAGAGTACTCAAATGGACTGGTATACCTACTAGTGTAGGCATAGCAAATACTAAAACTTTAAGCAAGGTTGCAAATCATATAGCCAAAAAAGAAAAAGCAGGAGTAATTTATTTGAATGAAAAAATTGATGAAAAATTAAAAAGATTTCCAATCGAAGATGTTTGGGGAGTAGGTAAGCAACTATCTAAATTTTATCATAAAAATAATATTAATAATGCTTATGATCTTAAAAACGTTTCAAATACATGGGTTAAAAAGGGAACAAACGTATTAGGTGCAAAAACAGCAATGGAGTTGAGAGGAGTGGCCTGTATAGGTTTACAAACAGATCAAGAAAAAAGAAAGAACTGCTGCGTTTCAAGATCTTTTGGAAGAAAAGTAAAAAGCATAGAAGAATTAGAAGAGTCAATTATTACGCATACTTTAAATGCTGCAGAAAAAATTAGAGCAGATGATCAAATAGCAAAAACAATTACAGTATTTATCAGAACTAGCCCGTTTGACAAAAGTAGAAAATATTACTCTAGCTCGAAAACAATAGATCTAGCAATTCCAACAAGCAACAGTATAGAATTGATAAAAAATGCTGTTAAGGCCTTAGGAGATATATACAAAAATGGAAATGCTTATCAAAAAGCGGGAATAATATTATCAAGTTTAAAAAATGCTGATCTAAACGATCAAAACCTTCTAACACCGCTATTAGAAAATAAATCTAAAAAATTGATGGAAGCTATAGATTATACCAATACAAGGTACGGAAGATATGCAATAAGCATAGCACAAGCAGGATTAAGCAAAGGTTGGAAGATGAGAAGAGAACATTCTTCAAAAATAGATACAGCTTCATTTGACTCGCTACCTAAGATAGTAGTATAAAAATATAACGGGGTGTCAAAAAGACTGAGATTATACCCGATGAACCTGACCGGTAATTCAGTAAGGGAATTATGGAAAAAATTTACACATCTATTGAAACATCAATAATAGTAACGTTATTAACTGGTATATTTTTTATAATTTTAGGATATTTAAACTCAAAAAAAATAACAAATAATAAAAAATATATTGTTGGAGATAGAGACGAAAATACATTTTCATTAACTGCTAGTTTAACCGCTTCAGCACTAGGAGCTTGGATTTTATTTGGCCCAGCTTCTGCAGCTACATGGGGTGGAATGGGAGCTGTTTTTGGTTATGCATTAGGAACAGCAGCGCCGATGATATTTTTGTGCAATTTTGGACCAAAAATAAGAAAAGAATTCCCAAAAGGTTTAACATTAACAGAATTTATTGAAAAAAGATTTGGCAAAGAAATATTAAAGATAAGTTTGTTTTTAATATTATTTTACTTAACAATTTTTTTAATAGCTGAAATTACAGCAATAGCTTATTTGTTAAATTTTATTTCTCAAGTACCATTATGGGTAACTTCTGGATTAACTTTGATTATTTGTTTACTTTATATTCTTAAAGGAGGATTCAAACTTTCAGTCATAACAGATAAATATCAATTTATTTTTATAATATTAATTATTTTAATTTCATTATCTGTAATTTTAGAAGGTTTAAATAATTCAAGCTTAGAAATAATTAAAAAAAATTCTCCAAATTTAATTAATAAAAACTATTTACCAAATTACACTTCTGGATTAACTTTTTTTATTGCAGTTGCTGCTACTAATTTATTTCATCAAGGTAATTGGCAAAGAGTTTTTTCTGCAAAAAATAATTTAATTCTAAAAAAAAGTTTAATTTTTTCATCGATAATGATTTTCTTTATTGTTTTCTGGATGGGTTATACTGGTTTGATATCTTATTCATTAAATCAAAAAGTATTACCAGATCTTGCTTTTTTCGATCTAATTCTTAATAAAGAAAATCAAATAGTAGTTATACTAATACTCATTCTTGCAATGTCATTGACATTTAGTACCATTGATACATTAATAAATGCAATATCTAGTTTAATTATTGTTAATGGCAAACAAATAAATAAAAATCTGAGTGGTAAAAAAATTAAAAAAATATCAAATATAATAATTCTATTTTTAAGCGTTATTGTATTCAGTGTAGCGTCAAAAGGATATAGTATTTTATATTTATTTTTATTAGCAGATTTATTGTGTTGTGCAGCGGTTATGACAATATTTTACGGTTTTTTTGATAAAGAGATTAATTCAAAAGTTGCAGGAGTTTCAATTATTTGTGGTCTAATATTTGGTTTATTATTTTTTCCTAGTCAAGACTTTCAAAATAGTATTTTAGTTGGAAATTTATTTTCAATTGATAACTATCCTCTTTTTATAAAAACTAATTTACTTTTTGTCTCATTCATCATTTCATTGTTTATTCCTTTTTTAATTATGTCAATTTATTCTTTACGCAATTCATTTAAATAAATTATTACTGCAATCCAAATAAACACAAAAGCAATTAATTTATCTAATACTAAAGGTTCCTTAAAAAAATATAATCCTAAAAAAAATTGTGCTGTTGGTGTTAAAAAAAATATCATACTTGCTGGTCCTATTCCGATTAGCTGAAATCCCTTTGTATACCAAAAAAGTGGTATTAAAGTGATAAGCCCAGCCCAAAATAAATAAAAAGATAAAAATGGCTCATTTAAAGAAAAAATATTTGTATTATTTTTTACTAGAAAAATAAAAATACATATCGCTATTGGAGAAATTAATAGTGTTTCTATTAGTAAACCAATATCAGAAGTAACTTTAATTTTCTTTCTAATCAAACCATATAAACTAAAAGTAATAGCAACTGTTATCCCTATCCAAGGAATTTTACCAAATTGAATTATTAGATATAGTAAAGCCAGAATAACTAAAAAAATCGATATTATTTTATTTTTATTATATTTTTCTTTTAAAAAAACTACTCCCAAAAATACGCTTAAAATTGGGAAAATATAGTACCCCAAAGCGGAGTCTAATAAATTATTTGTTTTTACTGCATGTAACCATGTAAACCAATTTATAGTAACTAGAATTCCTGTAATTAATAAAAAAAATATATTTACCTTTTTATTTATTACTTTTTTAAATTCTTGCCATTTTGAAAGATAAGAAGTTGTTATTATCAATAATAATCCAGTCCATATAGTTCTATGAATTGTTAATTCTAAAGCTGAGGCAAAAGAAACAAATTTAAAATATAATACACCTATAACGCCCCACCATAGAGAGGCACCAACAGTAAATAGTGAACCTTTGAATAATTTTTTTTTCATTTGACCATTATTTTGATTGATTTATATGGTAATAATTTAATAATTAGAACTAAATAACACCGGCAAATACAGGAAGAGTGGGTGAGCGGTTGAAACCAGTTGGTTGCTAACTAACCGTACGAGTAACATCGTACCGAGAGTTCGAATCTCTCCTCTTCCGCCAGTTATTT
>MDTB01216055.1_pt1 | contig 12029 bp, 8 predicted proteins | sample 811161 | NCBI WGS metagenome assembly MDTB01 (sample SAMN05326650, study PRJNA326480) | marine metagenome | isolation source: seawater | place: Mediterranean Sea | collected 2009 | reverse complement strand
TTGTTCATCCCCAACTTTAGAGACGCTAGCTTCATGCTCACAATGAGCGGTCGGGTTTCCAACTTCCATAGTGGGATAAGTATCCGATCTGCTCTCTTCATCAAGAATCAGGGCATCACAAACAATATTCAGCCTGCAATTCTCTGCTTTAGGCATTATTTTTGCCATCCCTCTGTAAGAACCTCTTCCACCGTCTTTGCTAATGCTCTTGGAGAGGATATTGCTAGTAGTATTTGATGCCATATGGTGGACTTTGGCTCCAGCATCTTGGTGCTGTCCATTTCCTGCATAGGCGACAGAAATCACCTCGGCATGAGCTCCCTCTCCTTTGAGAATGACGGCAGGATACTTCATGGTCAATTTACTCCCAATGTTGCCATCTACCCACTCAATCTTGGCGTTCTCATGCGCTACTCCTCTCTTTGTAACCAAATTGTACACGTTATTGCTCCAGTTCTGAACAGTGGTATATCTGATGTGGGCGCCCGGAAGCGCCAATAGCTCGACAACGGCGGAATGTAAGGAATCAGTTGAATAGGTAGGTGCAGTACAACCCTCAACATAATGGATACTACTTCCTTCATCGGCAATGATAAGAGTACGCTCGAACTGGCCCATATTCTTGGCATTAATCCTGAAATACGCCTGTACAGGCATCTCAACATGTACTCCCTTTGGGACGTAGATGAAAGATCCACCCGACCATACAGCTGTATTCAGGGCAGAGAATTTATTGTCACTGTATGGAATTACACTGCCAAAGTACTTTTTCACAATATCTTCATGTTCTTTGAGGCCTGAGTCCATATCTAAGAAAATCACACCCTGCTTCTCAAGGTCTTCTCTTATGCTGTGATATACCGTTTCTGACTCGTATTGTGCCGTGACTCCTGAAAGCCACTTCTGCTCTGCTTCGGGTATCCCTAATCTATCGAAGGTATTCCTGATGTCATCAGGTACATCTTCCCAAGAACTGCCTGTTTCATCAGATGACCTCAGGAAGTAGCATACCTTATCAAAATCGATTTCCATTAATTCCTCAGTATTTCCCCAAGTTGGCATGGGCCTTTCAATGAAGTGCCTGTATGCCTTGACCCTTATGTCTGTCATCCATTCTGGCTCTTGTTTGAGTTCGGAGATATCCCTAACAACTTTTTCTGAGAGGCCAAAATCAAATCTTATGGTTGCATTCTCAGGGTCATGCCATCCTGCTTTGTAGTCCCCTACTGCCTCACGTGCTTCAATATCTCCGCTCATTCAAAATCAACTCCCTTCTCAACCTGTTCTTCAAGCCAATCATATCCATTGTCCTCTAGCAAGTTCGCCAGAGAAGGCCCTCCACTAGCCACTATCTTTCCTCCAATCATGATATGGACGCGATCTGGATTGACATGTTCCAAAATTCTGGAATAGTGAGTAATTATTAGTGCCCCATTTTCAGTCCCTCTAACAACGGAGTTTATCCCCTTAGATACAGTTCTTATCCCGTCGATATCCAATCCACTATCAGTCTCGTCCAAGACTGCCAATCTAGGCTGAAGCAACATTAGTTGTAGTATCTCGAATCTCTTTTTCTCTCCACCGCTGAATCCATCGTTAACATATCTTGAGAGAAATGATTTGGGAATATCGAGCTCTTCCATGGCACTTGTTAGCTTCTCTCTAAACTCAGATCCTTTGGCAGCATCATCTCCACGAACACTGGAAACCGACTTCCGAAGAAAATTTCCTACTTGTAAACCCGGAATTGATTGCGGATATTGAAAAGACAGGAATACTCCTTGTCTGGATCTCTCCCATGGTTCCATATCATCAAGACTCTCACCATCCAAAAACATCTCTCCTTCCTCTATTTCGTATGCTGGATGGCCCATTATGACATTGGCAGTAGTCGTTTTACCACTACCATTCCTGCCCATTATTGCATGAATCTCACCTTTTGGAATCATCAAATCTATTCCCTTTAGAATCGGTGTTCCCTCTATTCCCACCTTCAGCCCCTTGACCTCTAGAATGGGATTATCGTCTGGTACCATACCACGCCTCGTGTGTTGGTGTAGTTCCAGCCTTTTGAATGTGTGTGGCACACCCTCATTACAGATTAGTAGATTTCTTTAGAGCGCCCCCAATCCTGAAGCATGGAGTCTAACAAGACAGACGATGATGACCTGGCAAAAATATACGGATCTCAGATAGAAGAGCAAATGAGGGCTGAGGCACAAAGGAGGATCGATGAAAATCATGATGAAGGTGAATTAAGAAGACTAAGGAACCTCTCACTAATTTCATTGATTGAGGAAAATAATTCAGATATTATTCCTGCATTGATGGCAAGACTGGGCCCCGTCAGAGCCGCCCTAGACGGACACGGAGGGGGCCTCATACTTTCAAGCTGGGAATTCCATGAAGGAAATGGAGGCATAAAGTCACTATCTTTGGTAATTGACCTGGATGGGGCCTGCGTGTCCTGCGGAGCGGCTCCAGGTACCCTTAAGGGGATACAGGATGATTTACTGATGGATGAGGAGGTCGGGAGGGTCAGATTCTCTTCTTCGATGTTGGAATGGTTTGATGAGATTCAGAAGGAGTTTGTACTGAAGTTTGGGGAAGTCACTTTCATCTAGAAAAAGCCTGTTTGAGGATTTCAATCGCAGTTGGCGAAAATCCCAATACTGTGGCCTCTTCCCCCTCCACAACTCGGCAAAATTGTCCTGCTTTGCCCGCCAAATCATAACCTCCTGCCTTGCCATTCCAAGATTCAGATGATATGAGCTTGTAAATTTCATCATCTCCTAGCTCTGAGAATTCTACGGTGGCGCAACTAGTTCGATTCAAGATATCCCACTTCGCCTTTACAGTATCAACATCTCGGGGGAGTAGTATAGAGGTCGACGACCAGACCCTGTGTTTTCTTCCTGAAAGCCTAATCAGATTACTAGTGGCAGTAAGTGCATCCTTTGGCTTTCCAATTGACAATCTATGGTCATCAGGGTCCTCAATCATTGTATCGGATACCAGAATAGCATCATATTTTTCCTCTCTTCCGTATAGGGACAGCTTATTCTCTATCCGGGCGTTCTCAGCCTTAGATTGACATACAATCTCTACTTGCTCGCTAACTTCGTATCCCTGGGGTGGCTTAATTTCTGTAGATTTCAAGCCCGATGAAAAAAATTTGAAATCTGAATCTTCTAGATTTTCTCTCAACCATGAGATTCTTCTCTCGGACTTTGATGCAAGAAGTATTCTGGTCATACTCATCCAAGCTTAATTTTCTCTCCGCAAACGGGACAACTAAATTTCTTCAATCCTGACTCTATTTCAAAAATAGAGCTGCAAGACTGACAACTTACCCCGATGTTAGCGCCTATGGGGGGAAGTGGAGGGGGTAAGGGAGGAGAGTGTTTGGGAATGGGAATGGCGAACTCTCCAGAGTCGGTCAGATCGGGAAGTGATTTAGTCGAATTATTGGATCTGTACTCCCTCCTCCTTCTCCTATCGGTTGCATTTTGAGAATCTGTTTTTTGTTCTTCGACCAATTCAACCTCCGAAGAACTAACCGAGATATCAGTATCAACTATTACATCTACGACATCCTCCTCTAGTATCACAACTCCTGTTATCTTCTTGCCAGTCCGACCGCTTGCCCATCTGATGGCCCTAGTCGACATCGTCAAAATGACAACCAAGCAGAGGACTATAGTAACTCCCGAAATTCCCACTAATATTACATTGAAATTTCTCTCATCCAGTCCGAGATATGCCCTGACCTGCTCTAAGACATTGCCTTCAGAATTTGTAGGAGAGGAATCATCTACCAAGGCCCTAATTTGCCATCCAGTTGGAGATGTCTGTAGGATGGTCGCATCACTATCAATGGGGGATCGACTGGCAACTATTATTCTGCCAATTCCCAATCTGTCCGAAACCCCAATCCACCCATCTTCTAAATTAGCCATTCCATATTGTATCTGAGGTCCACTAGGTCCTACGAAGTCAAAGAAAATCTGCACCCCCCTCTCTGTATCTAGGAGTCCGATGTATCCAAGACCTCTAGCTGCAGTCCTAACTTCTAATGTCTCGGAGAATGATGAATCTACTATTGTGATGATTAATTCTGATGTCTGATCGGAACCTTCGCCCCATGCCGCTACCATCACGTCCTCGCCATCTATCTCTGAAATCGAGAGCGAGGGCATGAAAGCGTGATCACCTACGGCCTTTTTGAATGACCATGACGCCTGTTCTGGAAGCCCATGAGCGTACCATAGGCCTAGCCTGTCTACTCCGGTTGTATCGTTCCTCGTATCCTGATATAGGATGTGCCCATCTTCATCCCCCATAGCAACAGCGACTGGGTCAGTCTTACCCGGGGTTACTTTCAGATCGCCTACTAGTTGAGGATTGACAAACCAATCAGAAGACTTGGTCGGGGACTCTGATTTCGCCAAGAAAATAGCATTATTCTGATTGGATGATCCCGTTGCTAATTCATGATGGTAACCCGCTACAAGAATTTCTGATCCCTTCACATCCATTCCTATTCCCCAATATTTTCCTTCAGATAGAGATATGGGGCTCATCAAATCTTGAACGGGAGACATGAGGCAGCTGGAGTCAATCGTAGTATAACTAACAGTTTGTCGGAAGAATCCCTCGTTATCCAAATATCTACGAGTCCATGCAACATGGGCCAAGCCATCGTTTGATGCTTCAGCTACAATGTCTCCGGACCATTTTTCCTCCAAAATATTTGAGCAAGCGGTTATGGCCCTGTTACTACCGAGCCTGTAAAGCCCCAATTCATCTTCTCTGCTAGTTATCACCACTCCTCCTTCCTCACTCAGATGAATTATTTTTACAGGTTCTTCGCCTGTTGGGAAATTTGTACTCCTAGGGCCGGTTAATGTGGTCTCATCCACCAAGATAGTAGTTTCAACAATGTTGTTACTCCAGTCCAAATCAGACATAGATGAACCAGAAAGACTCACTCTAACTTGGACCGGTCCAGTAGAGCTCTCAAGGTGAGCGAATGAGATCTGGGACGCTCCCTGACCCATCACGAGAGGGACGGGAGTCGAGGAAATGGACTCCCAACCAATATCATTCCTTATCTCCAAGGTTGCTTCAAGTTCTGTAGCATCGCTGGAGCCAAGATTGTCAACTCTGGCAGTGATGATAAACTGCTCATTTGGCCTAGGAACCGGAGGCTCAGTTCTAATTGCCCCCTCTCTGAAAGCTAGGTCGATACCTTGGGGCCTCTGCAAAACGGGGAACTCCACCATCTGCTCGTTATCCTCTTCATTTGCTTCTTCGATTTCATCATTTGGATCTAGTGAGATGGATAAGGTCCTATCCCCCAGTGTCAAGGGATTCCAATATAGGACAATGTCGACTATGTCCCCGCTACCAATACTGGGAATTGTAATCTCATCCTTCATAGCCCCATTTTCCTTGAGGTAGACAGTGACCTCAGTAGCATCTAAATCACCGTCATTCCTGACCTCACAACTTACTTCTAGGAATGTGTTGACGAATGTTTCTGATACCGGTAATCCGTATTCACTCACGCTAATGCCACTCCTAAATATTAAGTCCGGAGCAGGTGGATCATTGTCTACCTCCACCGTTCTCCTAACTTCATCAGAGAAGATGCCATCGCCACTCACCACTCTGACCGAAATTCGATAAAATCCATCATTGACTTTCGTCGTATCCCAATTCACTGACCAATCTCCAGAGTCACTTCCGGTTCCACCAAATTGCTGTGCTGTTTCCCAGTTTTCAGTCCCTAATCTCCATTGAATACTAGCTCCATTGACCGATTCCCAACCTCCGAAAATATTCGTATTTCCAGACACAGGGGACTGTCCACTGGGCCCTCCTAATGTTACTTCTACCAAACCGACAGGATGCTCACTCTGCTCCATTTCGCTCCAGACATTGAACTCATTTCTCGCCTTGGCTTTGATTATTATCTCCTCTATGTCTATCTCATCCTCTGTAAATTCTGGAATTGAGAAGGGAGTGGACCAATTAAGAGTGCCTTGCACCACATGCCAATCGACTAGAATTTCGGTCTGCCTCGGTCCCTCGTCCGGATTATATCTATAAGAAATACTTACGTTGACTTCTTCTATCGTTCCGTTGGTATCCGCATCCTCGTCGATATGCCCTCTGACGCTGTAAGTTTCGCCTTCAATGAGCCATGAGTCTTCCTCAGGAGTCTCTATTATCACCCATTCCTCAGTTCCTGTAGGAGGGGGCTCAGTACTATTTCCACCGCCATCCCCGCCCCCATTATCTCCTAATATTGCCAGCATAACCATCTCGCCATCTATTATCCCAAAGCCATATTGATCGTTCCACCTCTCGGAAACGTCAGGAGCCGATGCCCCTCCTCTAGTCTCCGAATTATTTCTGAGTATATCTTTCACTTCCTGGGGAGTCAGATCTTCATCCATCTGAAGCATTGCCGCAATAAATCCAGCTACTGCTGGAGTGGACATACTAGTCCCTGACTTTTGGACATAATTGTCACTAGCTAGAGGTTTTGCGGAGCCTGGTAACTGTGAACTGGATGCGGCATGTTGTGCTGACATAATATTGGAGCCAGGTCCAACGACATCTGGTTTCAGCTCGTCCCATTGATTGTCATCTCCGTCATCCTCCCTTGGGCCAGAGTTAGAATACGAAGCAATAGAATCGTCACCTCTTTCTATACTGGCCTTATCATCAATTGCACCCACAGTTATGGCTGAGTCAGCCGCCCCTACAGATGTCACCCTACGATAACCGTCATTCCCGATTGCAGCCACACAAATGATGCCCGCCTCAGACGCGGCGTTGACTGCTAGAGAGTCTTGACCGGTCCCATTATCTCCCGGGTCTTCTCCAGCTGGACTCGAGCCACTCCCAAATGACATCGATAGGATATCAATGCCCCTGCTTGAGTCATTATTTCCCCAATCAGTATCTACATTCTGCACTGCCCAATTAATGCCAGCGACAGTGTACCCAGAATTAGATGCTCCAGCATCAGTCATGACCTTAATATCGACAAGATATGCGCCCGGTGCATATCCTTGATTCTCCCGTTCATTGCCTCCAGTTCCGAGTGCAATTCCCGCAACGTGCGTGCCATGCCCATCTCCATCATCGGGGTCATCTCCCCCGTCATCGCAATCTTGTTGATTCCAAGAAGTTGAATCGCATCCAGCCACCCACTTTGGATCTGGTAATTCATCGGGCTCAGCTCCATTATCGGAATTTTGATCAGAGAAGTCATCTAGTGAGAAATGCTCATTGTCAACACCTGTATCTGCAATCGCTATAACCACACCTGAGCCATCGTATCCATAGTCCATCATAGTTTCACTGAAAACATCTGATGTCCTGACTTTAGATCCCTTAGTCGCGGTATTGAGGTATGGGACTAGAACATCCTGCTGTTCAACCAGTACGACTCCATCGAGCATCAAGATTTCAATCAATGCACTGACTGGGACATGCTCCACAATCAAAGTGTCAAGTATATCTACTGCTCTGAAGTAAGTCCCATACTCATCCCACCCATACTTCGACAGGACCTCCTTCAAATCTGATATATCGTCATCCCCGGGATGCCAAGAGTAGCAAACGAAAATAGCCACGGTCATCCTACCATCATCTCCCATAATGGCACTCGTGGATATAGACTCTCGATCTCCAGAAATTATCCATTGTAACCTATCGTCCATCCCATTGGCATCTTTATCGCTCCAGAAATTAAACCACCAACCAGGTTCTTGAACTGGCCAATCCACACCATTTGGAGGAAGATGAGGAGCCCGGTCTTTGAGCGGGCACTCGCCTGACTCGCACATCAGGGGGGGAATGTATGGGATTTCCTCCGACTCCACATTCTCCATCGGCTCATCAGAATTATTAATTTCCCATTCAGAACCACTCACTCCTACAGAAACGTCAAGCATCAGAACCATCAAGGCTACAATGATTGGAGTGACTGAAGATGCTCCCTTTCCCATGGCTCTCTTAGAGAGCCAATTGTTGACCCTGTATAATCCCAACCTGTCCAAGACCCCTTTTTTTGCCCTATGGCCATGTTAGGTGACTCTCTGACACTCCGCACTTTATCCAAGTTCGGCCACCTTTGGTCTCCGCCAGAATCTCTCCTCCGCATACAGGACAGATCGTATGTTCTGAAAGCTCTTCTAACCACGCCCTTCTAGTTTCTATTTCGTCTCCTTCTTCAATGAGTTTTCCTAGTACCCTCAAGGCTCTTCCTTCGAGGGGGGATCCAGAAGCCTCCCAGGGATTTTCCTTAAGACTCGGCATATTCCCAGTTGTTTCAGGAACCCCATCAATTGCATCTCTTTCCAGAGGCTGAGGCCCACCTACAGTTACTCTCCTTGCCAACGAGTAGGACAGAAAGAAGCCCCCTAAATGAGCCATATGTGCAATATTGCCATCTCCTGAAGTTCCTAACTGAATCGAATAAACCTGCCAAACTTCTATCCCCAATCTGATGAAGACAATCAACCAAATTGGCCATGCTCTGATTAAGAACAGTAAGGGAAACTCAACTTCATCGCTGGGCCAGCATGCCATGTAAGCGCCCAGTATTCCGAAAGCAGCACCACTCGCCCCTACAGTTGGAATCATCGAATCAGGATGCGTTAACACCCAGGCAATATTCCCTCCCAAAAGCCCGAGTATGTAGACTGTCATCCACCTCTTGCCACCCATCCTTTGCTCTAGCGGAATACCCACCAGTCCAATAACCAAGATATTACCAAGTACATGTACCCATCCAGCGTGAATCCATGCACTTGTAATGAGTCTGTATGACTCTACGGGCGATGTAGCAATCGATGGCCTGACTCCAAAAACAGAAACTATCCACCCCATCTCAACGGGAACTCCTTGGATAACAGAAACGGCAAATTGTACGAAAGATGCCAGCATAAGTGAAAGAATAGTCGCGAGGGCTATACTCGTGTTCCCCCGATATGCGGAAATATAGGGAGAAATGCAACAAACGATTAGCACTATGACAAAAATCTGCTCGAAAATTCCAAGCTCTCCTAATGCACTCACGCCCCTGACAGAGGGGACTCACAAATAGTGATTTTCAGAATGGAACGACTCAAACGACTGATACTACTCCGGGGTGCATGGCCCAGTCACCGGTACTCAAGGCTAGGGGCCTTAGAGTTACTCGTGGGACACGAACCGTAATCCAGAAATTGGAACTTGAAATATTCCAAGGAGATATCGTATGCCTCGTAGGGGAAAACGGCTCTGGAAAGACTACTCTGATCGAATCTCTCGTGGGGATCCTTCCCCTTACTGAAGGTCAGGTTGAGTGGTTCTCAGAGAAGGATGAGTCACTCACAATCAGGAATTACTCAGGAACAAGAGAAAAGCCCTACCCATTCGGACTGACTCTACAATCGGATAGCGTTTGCGGAGAGGAGAAAGTCACTGAGAGACTCATAACCGCACTGAATGTGTCGGGAATAGATTGTAGTCAAACACAGGCCAAACAGATTCTGGAAGAGTGGGGCATGTCCCACAGGGGGGAGGATAGGGTTTCACAACTTTCAGCTGGACTGCGGAGACGTCTGGCAGTAATTTCTGGAATGGCCCCCGCGATAATGTGTGAGGCTCCGAGAATAGTCTTCTTAGATGAGCCATCTGAAGGCTTGGATTCATTCTCCAAAGGAGTACTGAAGAAGTGGATAAGTGAGCTTTCACAATATGGAAATGCCATAGTAATGGCTTCACATGATGAAGAAATAATCGCATCCTCAAGCAGAATATTGACAATTGAATCAGGAGGTATTTCCGAGTCAAAAAACACTATTGAAGAAGGCCTTATCTTTGAAAGACAATTCCTTGATGAAAGAGAAATTAAGACTATTTCATCACTATTCTCGTGGAGTTACTCAATTGAGAGGAGAAATCCAGTAGATACCATTGGAAAGGCAACTCCTGCCATATTGGCCCTCCTCTTGTCCTACTCCGTATTGACAGGAATGGATACGTCGCAGGCCACTCTGTCGAACACAAATATAGGCAACCATCTGGCTGCGGCTCTAATTCTCACTCCAGCATTCATCTCTGCAGTTATTTCCCCTGCCATGATTCGCAGACTCTCAGAGGAAGAATGCGGGAAATGGTGGTCAGCAGTTTGTGGTCCACAATTCCGTCCAGCAACATCCATAATGGCGTCATCCATACTTCTGCCACTTCCTCTAACATATCTCTCATGGTTTGTATTGGAGGGCTCTTTGCCAGTTGGTAGCTCTGAGGAGATATTGAGGTGGCTCTGGCTTCCATCGCTCGTAATAATTGACATTTCTTGTGCAGCTACTGCTCTGCACCTTCTGGTATCGGATCTAAGGAGGTCAGGCGCGGCGGCAGCATCACTACTTCTGATAGTATTAATTTGGCCATTCATGGAACTGGTTGATGCACTGTCTGTAATTATGGAAGTCGGCATGTCCTCCGAGGTCTCCATAGGAAGCCCGCTGGCATCGATAATTATTGCCAGTATTATTTCTGCTATGGTCTGGGCAGTGGCTGTTATTATTCCTGATGCATAGGGAATAGCATTCTTCACTAGGGAGCCTCTCGAAGGGTCGTGCCCGACACCAATCCTCCTTCATCGGTGAGAATAGGGATCGGCCTTACGGCACTAGGGATTTCGGGCGCAGTCGCCACGGCTTTGATGGGGGTATACTACGCGCCCATGGTGGACTCAACAGCATTCAACGCTCCAGAAGCTTACAGGATATTGTACTGGCACGTGCCCTTCGCATGGTCTTCATTCCTAGCATTCTGCATGTTGTTCACAGGGGCAGTGGCATGGTACAAGGATAGGTCTGATTGGGGATGGAGGTGGTTCTCTACCGGCTCAGACCTCGGATTGCTTTTCGGTCTCGGGGTAATCACCTCAGGACCTATTTGGGGATCCGCAGAGTGGGGCGTCCCTTGGGATTGGGGAGATCTTCGCCTCAATACTTTCGCCCTGCTGACGGGTGTAGCACTATTCCTAGTCCTTTCTAGAAGGTCTCAACCCGATGGCCAGGAAACCAGAGACACTCTCGCCGCAGTGGGACTATTCGGATTTGCACTAGTCCCAATCACTGCACTGGCAACGACATGGTACCAGAAGAGACATCCAGGGATAGTCTTAGTGAACGGAGAGGAGACGGGCTTAGATCCTGCTATCAGGACAGTACTAATGATGGGCTTCATCTCATTCCTGATTCTATTTGTTGGACTGGCAATGCTAAGTAACGAGGTTATCCGAATGGAAGATAGATTAGAACAGAGTAAGACGGAACTTGATGGGGGGCCATGAATATGACAGGAACTTCTGAAATGATTGTCGCCTACACAATACTATCTTTCATTCTCGCGTACTATGTTAACCACTTAAGGTCAAGAATAGTGGAATTAAGTGTCCAACTGGAGATTTTTTCATCTGATTCCGAAGAATGATGACTAATCAGACATCATAAGTCATTGGGAACCCTTCTAACTGTGAGTATGGGCGCATTTGATGGGAGAGACATGTCTGACGGCGAATTCTGCATAGTCTGTGGCGCATCTCCACCCTTGACCACAGATAGAATGTGTGAATCTTGTTTGAGAGATAGAACTAGCCTATCCGTCATGCCTGAGAGGATCCAACAAGATAGATGCTCCAAATGTGGTTTTCATGAGATTCGTGGACGATGGTCAGTAATCGACTCCAACGATCTAGCGGATTTGAGGATCAGGGCTAGCCTCGGTGTCGAGGATAGGGCAAAGCAAGTCTCAGTGGAGTTCGCAGTCGAGGAGATAGACGACAGAACCAGTAGGTTGCATGTGGATGTCTCTGGTATTATCGAAGGATATGAATTCTCAGATAACCATGAGGTACTTCTGCAGACCAGTAATGCAGTGTGTCCAACATGCACACGCAAGGCAGGTTCATATTTCGAGGCAGTAATGCAACTCAGATCAGCCGGTAGGAG
>MDTB01142733.1_pt1 | contig 12029 bp, 12 predicted proteins | sample 811161 | NCBI WGS metagenome assembly MDTB01 (sample SAMN05326650, study PRJNA326480) | marine metagenome | isolation source: seawater | place: Mediterranean Sea | collected 2009 | reverse complement strand
TTCTGATTTTCCGCTGGAAGAGATCAGTATGACTAAGTCTCCATCTTCAGAAAAATGATTTAAAGCCTCTTTCATCCAATTATCGTATCCAAAATCATTTCCAAAACAAGTAATTAATGAAGGGTCATGAAATGTTGATGCTCTAATTTTCGTTGCTTTAGTTAGGTCGTTTGCAATATGACTTGAAATCGCAGCACTTGCACCATTACCAGCTATATAAATTTTATTTTTATCTTTTTTTATTTTTAAAAAAAGATCAGTCAACGTTTTTATTTTTTCTGCATATTCGCCTTCAAATATAAGTTGATAGTTTTGTAAATACTCTCTTATATCCATTTATCCATTTATCCATTTAATTTTTTTAATTAATTTTTAATGAGGTTTAGTTTTTTGAATTTATTTAAATCATGACCTGCTATTGGCAAGTTTATCATTAATCTACATAAAACCATTGAAAGCAAGCATCCTAATATTCCATAATTTGGTATTAAAAAATAATTCATAATTACTATGAAAAATCCTGAAAAAATATATGACTTATAAAGAACATCTCTTCCAAAAGCTCTTGAGATTACTTGCCAGGTATCTAAGAATGTTCTTGTTAATGTAAATATAAAAATTAAGGAAATTAATTCCAATGACAGAAATCTTTCTTCTACAAAAGGAAATAAAGATATCAATATTAAATATAAAACTAAAAAAATCGTAAAAAAGAATACATTTAAAGCTAAAACAATATTTCTTCTTGAAGTTAGTAAAGTTTCGGCTTCTTCTAATTTATTAGTTTTATAATAATTTGAAATTGCAGGAATTTTTACTTGAAAAAAAACATAAGATAGTTGATAAATACCTTCCATTATTGCTAAAGAAATACCAAATCTGCCCGCTTCCTCAACGCCCAGAAATAATAAAACGAAATAAATATTTGCATTTATAATTTGAGCTCCAAACAACCAAGAGAGAAATAAGTCAAAATTAAATCTTTTTTCAAAAATATTGTCTTTTTTTGATATTTCACTCTTAATAGATTTTTTTAAAATCCACCCATATTTCCAGAAAAATAGAAGATAAAAGATAAAAACTCCTGCCAAGACAGAAAAAGCTAAAGAAACGATACCAAACCCAAAAAGAATAAAAGACCATAAAAAAAGTGACCTTGATAAGTACTGTATAAAAGTAAATTTTCCAGAATTTTTTATAAAACCCATGCCATCCAAATAACTTCTAAAATATTGCAAGTTTATTTCTAAGGCGACAACTAAACAAAAAAATGATAGAAACAGAAGAGAAATAAGGCCTTCTTCTATTAAAGATTTAAAAATAAGATTTCCAAAAATATATAAAATGAAAAACATAATTATTGGAGTTAAAGAGATAAAATAAATAAAAAATTTATTTATTTTTAAAAGTTCATTTCTAGAATCGCTCTCATAAATTATTTTTTTTTTGTTATCAATCTTGTCTTTGAATTTTGAAAGCCTGTAAAGAAAAAAAGCACTAAAACCCATATCGCCTATGGTCGCTATAAATGAAAACTGTATTAAAGAATAAAATATTCCTTGTTCAGAAGTAGTAAAAAATATTAATAAAAAAATAATTGTGATTGGTCCGGAAATTCCTGAAAAGAATTTACTTGCAAAATTCCATTTTAATTTTTGGTCAATTATATTTTTCATTTATTTCTTAGCTTACGCTAGGCATATGCATATTTGTTTAAGTTTTTGAATAAAATGGTTTCTTCAAAAGCAATTAATTTTTATTAATGTTAGAAAGATAAAAATCTAATCTATGAATTTGTTCTGAAATAAGCAAACTATTTCTTTTTTTAGATTTTTCCATTTTTTTTGGAGATTTACTTAAAGAGTTTTCTTTAAAATCAAACACATTTGTGTATCTCTCTGCAAAAAATTGCAAGTAATTTTTTGGTTTAGTTTTTGCTAGTACTATATCTAGGTTTGAAAATATATAGTCAGATACTCGAGCGGATCCACATTTATAAAAAAGATCTTTCTTCCATATACCTTGATTATATTTTTTATAAAAATGGTCTCCCAATAATATTATTCCGTAATCAAACTCTTTAATTTTGTTTGTTATTTTATCCGGAGAAATAAAATCATGTAAAAAGATATTTTTTGATTTTCTATCAATAAATGGATTTTCTTTATAGAAAAGATCAACATTTCCAGCATGATATTGATTTAAATAAAAATGAAACTCGCAATTATTATCTTTCATTAAGTTTATAAAATCTGAATAGGCTTTTCCATTAAGATAATCATGAGTATTAATATTACCAATGGATACAAATTTAATTTTATTACTACTATTAGTATCCTTTTTTTTAATTTTTAAATTGTCCTTGTCTAAATAGTCAGGAAAAAAAATAATATTTTTACTTTTTCTCATTTCTCTATCAAAAGAGGTTAGCTGGAGGTCCCTGCAGACTATATTCTTACTTAGAAGCAATACTTTTTCTTGTTTAATAGAAATTTTTAATTGCGTCCTGCTTGCTTTTTCATGATTTAAGTTTTTTGGCCAAATATCAATGGGGTCATAAACCACATTGTTTTTAAAAAGTTTTAAAGCTTTTAAAGATAAATTTAAATTACTAAATGAAACTAAAAATATAAGTTTATGATTATGATTTTTAAAAATTTTATATATGGCTTCATTGTTGCTTCTATAGCTAGAAATATCTTTATATAAACTGGAATTAACAATAGAATTCTCTCTTGTTTTTAAAAGGCTTATCTCCCATTTCCTATTTTTTAGATGTTCTGATATGAGATGAAATCTTCTCGATCGAACAGAAACTTCATCAACTACAATAAGAATTTTATTTTTCTCTCTAGATAATGAACTATTAGTATTTTTAGCTAATCTAACTGCTAATAGAAAATAACCATCTAAAAATAATCTATAAACTCTTAATATAATTTTTTTTAGTAATTGCACTCTATTCTTTTTTTTATTTGTAACTTATAAAATTACAGATATTATAGAATTAAAAGCGAGGCTTTTATGATTTGTTTGAAATGTAGAGATTCGTTAAATTTTAAAAAAACAAAAAATAAAAAAAAAATTATAGTTTGTAGCAATTGTGGCTACCATTATTTATTAATAAACAATATTCCTCTCATGTTTACTGAAGAATCTGATTTTTATAATTACAGAAAAAAATTTCTTAGGTTTGATAGCTAAAATTGAAAAGAGTCGAGCTTAATTTTAATGAAAATAGGTCCTTATCAGGTCATGATATGGCAAAAATTTCAGCTCAAGATTGGCTAAAAATTTGGAATGCTGATCAAGTATATTTTGATTCTAAAAGAGCTTATGGATATGGTGGATATCATTATGATGGTAGGTGGAAAGAAATAGTAAAGATTCTAAAAGAAAAATTTAATCTTAATAAAAAATCTTCTCTACTAGATTTAGGATGCGCTAAAGGCTTCTTGGTGAACGATTTCAATTTAAACCATAATGTTGGCCAAGCTAAAGGCATTGACATCAGTCTTTATGCTCTTTTAGAAGGTGCAAGTTTAAATATGAAAGGAGATTTAATTTGTTCAAACTTCACAGATCTGCCTTTTGAAGACAATGACTTTTCTCTTGTATTTTCTAAGGACAGCTTACATAATATTTTATCAAAAAAAGAAGTTATTGACTCATTAAGAGAAATAGAAAGGGTAGGAAAGAATTCATGGATTAGGGTTGGAGCTTACGAAAACAAAAGACAAAAAGAAATTATTGATAAGTGGGCAGTTTTTGCAACCACCTATCTTCACAAAAACGATTGGTTAGAATTATTTGAAATTTCAGGCTTTTCTGGAAACTATGATTGGTTTCATCCATCAGAGAAAATTTAAAAATGAATAAAACATATTGCTTTGGTACTGATGGTGGTTGTTTAGATTCTTTTTACTTATTTAAAGAATTATTTCCCAAAAAGGAAATTTTTTTTCTTTCAAATAGTCATCATAAAGATGAAAAACTTTTTGGGACACATGTAAAAGGTCCTTTTGAGTATGTCGAAAAAATAACTAATAACTCTAATTTTATTTATCAGTGTGGTTCTGTAAGTAATCACAAACAAAGAGATTTTTGGTTTAACAAGGCGATAGATTATGGTCTTATTCCCCTATCGCTCATCTCTAAATTTGCCTATATTCATCCAACTGCGCAAATTGGAGAAGGTTCAATTATTTACCCAGGGGTTAAAATTATGACAAATGTTAAAATTGGTAAAAATACTATTATTTTACCGAACGCAGTTGTTAATCATGACTCAGTTATAGGGGATTTTTCTATTATTAATTCTTCTTGCGTAATCAACGGATCAGTTTCTATTGGAAAAAAATTTTTCTTAGGTTCGAGTAGCTCTATAAGAGAAAAAACAAATATTTCTAAAAAAGTAACTATAGGAATGAATTCAATGATTCTTAACAATATTACTTCAGAGGGAACTTATATTGGTATTCCTGCGAAAAGAAAAATTTAGATTTAATTTTTTCTAGAAAAGCTATATTTTCAATTTTGGGAGTATAGAACCTCGCTCTTAAATTTCTTTAATCTTGAGCAAGATAGTCTGTATATTTATTTATTATTTGTTTAGAGATTATTTGTAAAGCTTTTTAAAATATCTTTTAAATTAGGAGGTTTAAAGCCATGTTTTTCTGCCTTTTCAGTTTCGAGCATTTGGCTAGGAAAATTTGAGGATACCTCGTCATAAAAGAGGATTTTTCCAGTTGATTCTGCTATAAAATTTGCAATTTCTAGAATAGTCATAGTTTTTTTGGAAGCAACATTAAAATTTTCTCTTACTGAATTGCATTTAAAATTAAGCAAAAATTCTATTAAAGAATCTCCGTCAACAGCAGCATTAAAAGGTGAATTTATATTTGAAAGATTTAGTTTCTCACCATTTAAAATTTTTTTCTTCATTATAGCAATAAAATTACCTTGAATTTTTGGTACTAACAGACACGGAACTCTCACTGATAAAATTGATACGCTAGAATTAGAAAAAAGTTCATCTATTTTTTGTTCAAAAAGTAATTTGGATAATCCGTATTCATCACTCTGACTTTTTTTTGATTCTTCTGTTAAAAAAATTTCTTTACTTCTTTGATAAACAGACGAAGAAGAAATATTTAAAATTCTTGCATTATCTTTCAGTTTTAATTTTTTAAAAAAATTAATTGGGCCCGATATATTAATCTTCTGAAAAAATTCTTTCTCATGATATTTACCTGGAACAGCTGAAGCTACATGAATAACATAATCAAAAGTTTCTCTTATTTTTTTAAAATTTGAAGATCTAAAGTCAACTTTATAAATTTTCTTGAAGCCTGTTTGTGATTCTCCTGTCCTGTTAGTTCCAAAGAGGTTAGCCTCTCCATTAAATTTTTTTTTTATATATTTTTGGAAATTTAAAGAAAGAGAAGAATTTGAGCCAGTTATAAGAATGTTCACTTGCTTTTTTTCGTATCTAGATTTGGGTTTATATCATTTATCTCTTGCCACATCCCTATGGGGACTGGATGATTATGATCTAATTCATTTTTTGATATAGAATCTTTTAGCGCAAAAGATTGTTCTATGCAGTCATCTATATCAACCAAATATCTGTAACTACCAGCTCTGCCTAATGAAAAAACTCCACTTGGCATTAGTTCATGATATTTAGCTGCTTTGGTCATTTCTGATTTAAGCGGAATTGGATAATGCTTTCCGTTTTTTGATGGAAACTCAATTCCCACTAATGAATTACTATCTTTGTGCTGTGTAAATTTCTTATATTCTACCAATCTAGTATGTTTTTCACTATTTGGGTAATACAAGAAATATACATTCTCTGGAAATACATATTCACTTGGAAAAACTATTAAGTGAACATCTCTACCGATGTAGTCTAATTCTCCGTAGCAAGAATCGAAGAGAATATCAGGTGAAATCGTATTAATGATGATGTCAAATTTTTCCTTATTACCTTTTATGACCACAGTTTTATTTTCAATATCAAATTTTTCTATTTTTGTTTCTAGTAGGATTTTGCATTTTCCCTTAATTGAGTCAAAAAATTTATTGTAACCATCCTTGGCTATAGGGTATCCAGACATACAATTATCTAAGGCAGCTCTTGGACCATCTTTAATTGTTACTCCCTTTGGAGACCATTTGAAAGTATCGATATTTGAAGCATCCATAAGCCACATTTTTTCTGTATAGTTTTTGATTATCTTGTTATAGAGCGTTTCGCCGACTGAGTTTATCCAGTATTCCTCAAAATTTGATGATTCCTCAACACCAGAAGCATTGTCAATTTCATGGATTATTTTTTTCGAATCAGGCATGGATCTAACATCATCCATATGAATAGGGAAGTTATAAAATGAATTATCTTGCTCTACATAAGAAATGAATTGATGGTCTCCGCAGTCTCTCAGGGGCACAAAGGAGTCTAAGTAATCCCATATTTCTTGTTTTTGAGTAAAAAAATGTCTTGGCCCAAAAGTATAAGGATGCCCCCCATAAAAATTTGTTCTAACGCCTGCACCCAAAAATTTAGACTGATCAATAATAGTAATCTCTAAATTATCTAACTCACTCAGCTTATGCACAGAAGAGCATCCTGCTGGACCTGCACCAATTATAAGAACTTTCTTTTTTTTCATTATTTTAATTGAAGGCTTTTCATCATCTGAACATTATTATAAAGAGGATCTTTAACATCCCCGCTTATCTTTTTGCCTTGAAACGCCTCATAAATTTCTAGAACAGCATCCTCTATACCAAATTTTGGTTGAAAGCCTAATGAATATAATTTTTCTGAATTTACCCTATAAGATCTAGGGTCATCAGATTCAAGCCAATTTTTTTCAATATTTCCCAGCCTTGGTTCAAGAACATTGGATATAGAGCTTGATATTTCATTGATTGTAAGATTTCCACAAGAAGCATTAAAAACCTCATGAATAATTTTATCTAAATCAATATTTAAGAAATAAATATATAGATTGATCATATCTTTAATATTTAAATTTGGCCTGTGTTGCTCTCCGCCAAAAATAGTCATTTTTTTATTTTGAATCGCATGAGATGTCAAAAGATTAACTGCTAAATCTAATCTTTGTCTATCTGAAAAACCGCATATTGTTGCAGGCCTAATTATTGAAAAGGGTATATCCGTGAATTTTGAATATAAAAGATCCTCGCACCAAGCCTTAGATATATTATAGAGAGATATTGGAATCCTAGGATGATCTTCATAAACATCGGGCGCGTCCGAAATACCATAAATACTTGAAGAGGAAGCAAAAATAAATCTTTCAAGATTAACCTCTCTGCAAGCTTCTAAGAGTATCTTAAAGCCATTTTGATTTACATCCAGGGTAAATTCTTTATTAAGTTCTGCGGAGGGATCATTTGATATGCAAGCTAAGTGAATTACCTTATCAACATCTTCTAGCGACCTCCTGACATCTGATAAATCTCTTATATCACCCTTAATTTTTATCACTGATGCAGATAAATCATCAAATAAGTCTGGTTTGTAGATAAACCAATCGAGAACATTTACCTTATATCCTTCTCTCACTAGTTCTGGGATTAGTCTTGCGCCAACATAACCAGCTCCACCAGTTACAAGTATTCTTTTCATAAGCAGTCTTTAATTTTTTTGACTAAACTATCTCCGTCAAGTCCGTGATATTTAAGCAGAAAATCTCTACTTCCAACTTCTTCAGTAAATCTATCTTCAATGCCAAAGTGAAAAATATCTTTTTTACACTTATTTTCGACAAGAAGTGAAATGAAATAAGTCATTGGTGATTGTATTTTTGAGTGCTCCTCTATTAAAAATATTTTTTTTGACTCTAAACCAAGATCAATTATTTTTTTATCTATAGGTTTAATTTCTAAAAATGATACAACGCTTGCCTTAATACCATTTTTCATTAATTTTTTTGCGCACAAAATTACATCATAAGTTATTGGTCCATAGGTAAATACTGTTATGTCACTGCTTTCTAAGTCACAGTTGTAAACTTTATAGCCGGGTTTCTTCAAAAAAAGGTAATCTTCTAAGTTGGGCTCGCCGTTCTTACCTAGTCGAATATAACTTGGGCCTTTATGACGCATAGCCAAATCAAGTGCTGTTTTGCTTTCGGATGGCTGTGAAGGAGCAAATACTCTAAAATTTGGAAGAACAGACATTAAGCTTAAATCTTCAAAACTATGATGTGTCGGACCTAAACTTCCATATGCTAGACCACCACCAACGCCTACGAGAATTACCTGACGATTATGTAAAGCTAAGTCTATTCTTATTTGTTCAAAAGGTCTCATAGTTAAAAAAGGCACTATTGTATATACAATAGGTATGAATCCATTCATCGACATGCCGGCCGAAAAACCTATCATGTTTGCTTCACAGATTCCTATATTTAAATAATTATTCGGGTATAAATTAGTGTATTCCTCGAATACACCGAAACCTATATCTCCAACTATTAAAAAAATTTCTTCTTCAGAGATATTTCTCTGCATCAAAGCATCTCTTAAAGCATTACGCATCTATCACCAAATCTAGTTCTTTTAGCCCCTTCTCTAGTTCGTCATCTGAAGGTGCACGAAAATGCCACTTAGTATCGGCCTGAGTAAAACTTATACCATAAGCTTTTATTGTATCTGCAATATAAGCTTTAGGTTTATCGTTTGATAGCTCTTTATTTATTTCAAATGCTTTTTTTATTTCTTTAAAGTCATGTCCATTAAATCTCACTACATCAAAATTAAATGCTTTAAGCTTTTTATCAATCGGTTCGATACTCATTATATTGTCAGTTTTCTCCAAAGACTCCATCCCGTTGTTGTCAATAATTAGATGAAAATTAGATAGTTTTAATTGAGCAGCAGACATTGCAGCTTCCCATACAGAGCCTTCGTTTGACTCACCATCTCCAACAATTACATAAACGTCGAAATTTTTATTTTTTAGTTTTGCTGCATAAGCCATTCCAACTCCTATTGCGGGACCATGTCCAAGAGAGCCGCTTGAAATTTCTATACCAGGCGCTTTTTCAAATTCAGGATGTCCTGCAAATAATGCACCACCTGAACCATAATCCATTATTATTTCTTCTTCAAAAAATTTAAATTCTGCTAAAGCCCAATATAATGCCTGACATGAATGCCCCTTACTAAAAATGAGTCTATCTCGATCTGGATCTTCTGGATTTGTTGGATCTATTTTTAATATTTCAGCATAGAGATATGTTAAAAGATCAATCACAGAAAAAGATCCTCCAATATGACCTCCATTACCGTCATAAATTGATTGAAAGATTTTTTTTCTTAATCCATAGGATATTTTTTTTATTTTTTTTAAATCCATTATTTAAGAAGAAACTTGCTAATTTTTAAAATATTTTCTGAATTAAGATTTTCAGAGTTTGCTATATGCCTTAAGCTTTCTGACCCCGCTATATTACCTATTAATCCTATAATAGCTAATGGAGCATTAGTCTCAGATAATCCAGCTGTTGCTGCTAATAGGGAATCTCCTGCTCCAACTCTATCCAAAACATTAGAGGCAAATGCTGGGGTTAAAAGAGATTTATCTTTATTAAAAATAGTAGAGCCTCTGGATCCTTGAGTTACATTAATCATTTTATGATGATTGGTATTTTTTAACTTGAGAACTAAATCGGAAATCTCTGAAGACTTATCTTGTAAAGCAAGCTTCAATTCTTCCTCGGTAACGGTTAGATAGTCGGATTTATGCCATTTTGTTACAAAATTAAATCCTCTGTTTCCAGCATTTGACTGAACATTTAAACATAAAAAACTTTTTTGCGAGCTTAATATTTCTATAACTTCTTGATCAAAAAAACCATGTCCAAAATCAGAACAAATCAAAATATCAAACTTATTTTCCTTCAAAAAATTTTTTATTTTTACCTTTTCGCTCTTTTTCCATAAAAATTTAAAGGGCTTATAAATTTCCAAAAGATAATCTTTTGTATGTGAATCAACAATTCTTTCTTTTTCAATTTGACATGAGCAATTCAGAAGCAACTTTTTATCTATTTTTGAAATAGAAGAATCTTTTATTAATTTTCCATGAGAAATTAAAGATACTGAATTATGAAAAGATAATAAATTTTTTGCAATTGCCGTTGCTCCTCCATTAAAGGTAATTTTCTCCCCCTCCGAAACTACTAATGCCGAACTCTTAGAACTTCTGCCTAAAGGACTTGAGCTAATGTAAGAATCAAGAATATTTTCTCCAATTACGCATATTTTTTTTTGTTTTATTTTATTCATCAATCTTGAAATTTCATTATCGTCAATATCAACTCTGACTTTTTTCCACCACTTTGAATTTTTTATTGATTCATCAATTAAGTAATTATTGATAAGGTGAGAAGAGCTAAAAACTTCATCATCAGTAAAAATTAATTCGCCCTTACTTTTTTTAAGAGCCTTTTTTTCTAGATTCAAATTGCCTTGCAAGTCTTTTAATGGATCTTTGTATTCAAAACCTTTTGCATAAAAATCAGGTTTTAATTTTAAAATAACTTCTTCTGCAGAAGGACTTTTGTTTATATAAACATAATCAACTGATTCAATATGAGATATATAATCTGCTCTTCTTTCTGAATTGAAGAATGGCCTTCCAGGCCCTTTGTTTACATATTTATCATCAGTTATGGAAATAACTAAAATGTCTCCCTTTTTCTTTGCGGAATTAAAATGATGAATATGACCCAAATGCAATATGTCAAAAACGCCATGACAAAGAACTATTTTATTAGTTTTTTTCTTTATTTTTTCTAGCTCTTTGGAGTTTATTATTTTTTTCATTAAGTGTTTAAATAGCTATTTCTTTAAATTGCCTGTTCTTAGAAGCTATAATTTCACAAAAGAATCCTACTTGGGGATTGAAAAAACTACCAAACTTTCCTATTTGTAAATCTTTCATGAAATTAGATGAATTAATTTCAATAATTTTGTCATTATTTGTAATATCTACAAAATTTCTATAACCCATAGACATTAAAGTAATAATCACTTCTTCAATAGAAGTCCCAGAAGAAGTTAACATCTTTTCCCCTAACTCTAATGAAACAATGAGGTTTTTGGAATTTTTCAGTATATTTTCTGCTCCTTTTATTATTTCAAATTCAGCGCCTTCAGCATCAATCTTTATAAATTTTAAATTTTCTAGATCTCTTGAAGAAAATATACTATCCAATTTTTTCATTTCAACTTTTTGCCCCATAGAAGTTTCGTACTGGGGATTTCCTTTTATTATAGTTCCTCCATAATTTTGTCCAAAAAAATTAACTAACTTATCTGAATTTCCCAATGCAGTATTAAAGGTTTTAATATTTTTAAAACCATTTATTTGTGAATTGACGTTTAAGGTCTTTATTGCAGTCTCTGATGGATCGAAAGCTAAAACTTCGCCGTTTGTTCCAACAATTTCAGAAGCAATTAAAGAAAATAAGCCAAAAGAACATCCAACGTCTATAAATTTATCTCCTGGGCAAAGAACTTCCTTAATTATATTTATTTTTTGGGTTTCAAAATTGTTAGCTAGAATATCCGACAGGTAATTAGCTCTTAATTCATAATCATGGTCGTTTACTAAAGATAAAATCAAACCATTATCTAAAGTAATTTTTTTTAAAAAACCAAATTTAATTAAAACTAATATTTTTTTTGCTAAAAATGTGACGCCATAATTTCTAAGAAAAAATCTCACTTCCGGATGAAGGCTTTGATAAAAATATTTAAGAATATTTATAAGAGACATTAATGAAAGAGATAAATTTAAAAAGCTAAGACTTTCTCATGTTTTTAAAAACAGTTTTTTTTAATTTTTCGTTGGACTCTTCAATATTTTCAAAGAGTTTCAAAGGTAAATTATTTTTTTTACAATATGCGGCTAAAGCTTTCGTATCTTTAGGCAAACAAACACCTGCATAACCCCTTAAATCTTTATTAACCTTAAGATAACT
>MDTB01120564.1_pt1 | contig 12029 bp, 13 predicted proteins | sample 811161 | NCBI WGS metagenome assembly MDTB01 (sample SAMN05326650, study PRJNA326480) | marine metagenome | isolation source: seawater | place: Mediterranean Sea | collected 2009 | reverse complement strand
GTCAAATTTCGAACAAGATATCTTCCTATAAAACCCCCACCACCTAAAATTGTGCAAATTTGATTTTTCATGATATTTAGAGACTATATATGAAAATAATTAAGATTAAAGAGGACATAACTTCAGAGATAGTTAATTCATTTAAAAATAGTATTGCAATTGATACAGAGGCTACTGGTTTGCAGATTCCAGAAAGAGATAAGCTAAGTCTCATCCAAATTTGTGATGAAAAACAAAATGTTTACATCATCCAACCTAATAAAAAAACTTACCAAGCTCCAAATCTAGTTTCCGTTTTAGAAAATGATAAAATTCTTAAAATTGGACATTTTTTAAGGTTTGATAAAAGTGGTTTAGAATTTTTTTTAAAATGCAAAATGAAAAATATTTTCGACACAAAAATAGCATCAAAAATAGTGAGAACCTACACTGATGCACATGGTTTAAAAAATTTAGTACAAGAATTTTGCAATAAAAGTTTAGATAAACGTCAAGGAAGTAGCGACTGGAATAAAGATATAGATGATCTTTCTGATAAGCAACTAGAATATGCAGCAAATGATGTAGTTTATTTACACAAGATAAAATCAGAACTAGAAAAAATGCTTAATAGAGAAAATAGAATGGAACTATTTAACAATTGTATAAAATTTTTAGATACTAGAGTTGAGCTTGATCAAAATGGATTTAAATTTGATATTTTTGAACATTAATGAATAAAAAAGATTACATAAATTTAGCAAAAAAATCTGCTGTTTTACAAATTAAAGAGTTAAAAAAAATAAATAAAGTTTTTAATTCTTCATTTATAAAAGCAATAGATTTAATTCTTAACTGTAAAGGCAAAGTGGTTTTTGCTGGGATTGGCAAATCTGGGCTAATTGCTAGAAAAATATCTGCAACTTTTTCGAGCGTGGGTGTTCCAAGTTTCTTTTGTGATCCAGCCCAAGCTTTGCATGGAGACATGGGTCAAATAGAAAAAAAAGATATTTTGATAGTTTTTTCTTATTCTGGAAATACTTCAGAACTTAAAAACATGCTTAAATATGCAAACCGTTTTAGAATAAAAATTATAGGAGTTGCTTCTAAACCAGACAGTCTTCTTTTAAAAGCAAGTGATATAAGACTTGTTTTGCCTAAAGTAAAAGAGTCTGATGTTACAGGAATGGTGCCTACTTCGAGCACATCAATCACAATGTTATTGGGTGATTGCATGGCCACAACAGTTATGTATAAAAGAAAATTTTCTAAAGAAAAATTTAGAATTTTTCATCCTGGAGGAAATATTGGTAATACTCTTCTTTTATCTAAAGATATTATGGTTACTGGAAAAAAACTTCCGATAGTAAATTATAAAAAAAACTTAGGTGAAGCTTTAAAAATAATGAATCAAAAAAAATTGGGTATTGTAGTGGTTGTAAAAGACAAATATATAGCTGGTTTAGTTACTGACGGTGATCTAAGAAGAGAGATTAAGTTTTTATCAAAGAAAACTAGCTTACAAAAATTAATGACCAGAAAACCATTAGTTGTTAATGAAAATATGCCAGCCTCAAAAGCTTTAGCAATAATGAATGAAAAAAAAGTTACAAGTTTACTTGTAGTGTCAGATGATAATTATAAAAAGAAAAATAAATTTAAATTAAAGGGAATTATTCATATACATCTTTTGTTACAGTATGGTCTTAAATGATTGATAGAAAAAAAAAATTAAGATTAATTCAGTCTTTCTTACTAATTTTTGCTCTTTTAGCGATTTATTTGACTTACTATCAAAAAGAAACAGACGAAACTAAAGAAATAATCTCATCATCAAGTAAAGAAAAATTAAAAGAATTATCTTCTCAAGATAATTCTGAAAAAAAGGATATGTTTTTTGATATTGAATACTCTGGGATAGATTTAAATGGAAATAGATATTTACTAAAATCAGAAGAAGCAAATCTTGATGAGATAAAACCTGAAATAGTCTATATGAAAATTGTGAACGCGATTTTCTATTTTAAAGACGATACAACACTTTATGTTTGGGCAGATAGCGCAGTTTATAATAACAAAACTCTGGACATCAAATTTGAAGATAATGTAAGGGCTAATTATTTAGAAAGTAAACTCTTTGCAGATAAAGCTGATTATTCTAACACAGATAATTACCTTAGCATTTATGAGAATGTAAAAATTAATGATAAAAGAGGAAACTTGATTGCAGATAAATTATTATTTGATATAACCAAACAAAAGTTAGATATTACTTCGTTTAATGATGGAAGAATAAATGCTAATATTAATTTAAATGAAAAAAGGTTTTAGAATATTAAAATTTAAGAAAGATAAACCTATATTTGAAGTTAAGGATATAAGTAAATCTTTTGATGGAAGACCGATTTTGAAAAAACTTTCTATGAAAGTTTATCCAGGTGAATGTGTAGGAATTCTTGGTCCTAATGGATGTGGAAAAACAACTTTGTTTAGCATGTGTATAGGAGAACAAAATCCAGATAACGGAAAAATCTATCTTAATAACAAAGCTATAGATCAAATACCAATTCATTTAAGATCAAAAGAAGGACTGGGCTATCTACCTCAACAAAGAAGTGTATTTAATATGTCTGTTTATGATAATTTATTAGGTATCGCGCAAATAAGTATAAAAGATATCAAAAATCAAAAAGCGATAACTGAAAAACTCTTGGACGAATTTAATTTACAACATTTACGTTCCCTTAATGCTTCCGTTTTGTCTGGAGGAGAAATTCGTAGATTAATGATGGCGAGAGTAATGATTAATAAACCAAAAATCGTTTTGTTAGATGAACCACTTCAAGCCTTAGACCCAATCGTAATTCAAGATATTCAAAAATATATTCTTAAAATCCAAAATATGGGAGTTTCAATAGTAATAACAGATCATGCGGTAAAAAATTTATTTGATATCACTGATAGGAGCTATGTACTTGGAGAGCATTCTGTTATAGCAGAAGGAACATCTAGAGAATTACTAAAATCTTCGAAGGCTATTGAAACTTATTTTGGATCAAATTTTTCCTAAAATTAATGCAATCTAAAAGCTTCTCATTAAAAGTAAATCATATAATACAACCTTTTAATAAAACAATAGAAGTAGACTCAGATAAATCAATGTCTATTAGAAGTTTGCTCATTGGTTCAATAAGTCAAGATATTTCTATTTCAAAAAATATTTTAGAGTCAGAAGATGTTTTTTCTACAATTAATTGTTTAAAAAAACTTGGAGTAGAAATTAAAAAAAATGGGTTAAAATCTTATACTATCAAAGGAAAGGGCCTTGGCTCTTTATTTGCTAAAAAAAATTTAAAACTCAATTTTGGAAATTCAGGAACTCTTGCAAGACTTTTGATTGGAATATTATCTACTACTCCTAATATAGAAATTAAAGTAGAGGGTGATAAATCTTTAAACAAAAGAAGTATGAAAAAACTTATTCGTCTCATGTCAGAATTTGGTGCTGAATTTTTACCTAAAAATAAGTTTAATTTTCCTTTAAAACTTATTTCTTCAGAAATACCGATTGGGATAAACTATAAAGCTGGTATTTCTGCTCAACTAAAAAGTTCAGTAATTTTAGCGGGTTTAAATTCTTATGGTGTGACTAGCATTAAAGAGGATAAAGAAAGCAGGAATCATACAGAAAATATGCTTTTAAAGAATAATCAAGCAATAAAAATAAAAAAAGATAAAAAAAAATTAATTGAGATATTTGGTAAAAAATATTTAAAACCTACCAATATAAGAGTCCCAGGTGATCCATCTTCTGCAGCCTTTTTTACAGCTCTTACAATATTAAATAAAACTTCAAATCTTAAAATTAAAAATGTAGGGCTTAATCAAACTAGAATAGGGTTTTATGAAATATTAAAAAAACATGGAGGAAAAATTAAATTTAAAAATAAAAAAAAAATTAACAACGAAATTTACGGTGATATTTATATTCAAAGTTCTAAAATTAAGCCTATTAAAGCTTCAAAAGATTACTACGTAAAAGCCACAGATGAATATCCTATTCTATTTATTATAGCAGCATTGACTAATGGTGTTTCCACTTTTAAAGGAATTGGAGACCTGGCCAATAAGGAAAGTAACCGTATTAAAGAAATGGCAAAAGTATTAAATCAAATTGGAATTAAAACCATTGTTAAAAAAAATCAAATTAAGATTTTTGGAAAAAAAAATATTAGTATTAAAAATAAAAAAATAAAAGTTTCTGATCTGGGCGATCACCGTATATGTCAAAGTACTGTAATTCTCTCTTTAATAACAGGTGTAACCACTAGTTTAAAAGGATTTGAAACAGTTAATACTTCTGCTCCGTCATTTCTAAAAATAATTAAGTCGTTAGGAGGTAAATTTGAAATCCAAAAATAAAATAATTCAAATTTCTTGTGATGGAGGAGCGGCTACAGGCAAATCAACAGGAGCAAAATTGATTTCAAAAAAATACGGTCTTAAATATCTATCTTCAGGTTTACTTTATAGATATGCAAGTTACTTAATAATAAAAAATAGGCCAAAAAAGATTTATACATTTATAAATAAACGATTTAAAAAAATTAAGATACATAAATTAAATAAGATAAATTTACATACTCCTGAAATAAGCGAGTTAAGTGCATTGATAGCTAAACAAAAAAAAATAAGAAATATCCTTAAAGATTTTCAAGTTAATTTTATTAATTCAAATTCTAAAGTATGCATTGAAGGTAGAGATATAGGGACTGTCATTATGCCAAAAGCAGATGTAAAATTTTTTTTTACATGTAATTTGAATACAGCTGCAAAAAGAAGATTTAATGAACTAAAAAGAAAGAATAGAAATATAAAATTCTCAGAAGTTAAAAAAGCTATGAGAATCAGAGATAAATTAGATAGATCTAGAAAAAATTCTCCTTTAATTAAACCTAAAAATGCGGTAATTGTGCCAACTGATAAATTAAAAAACATTAAAGGTATGGTTAATAAAATGTCTAAAGTTATAGAAAAAGAAATAATAAAAAAATATGGCAACTGAACAAGAATCTAAGAAAATCAACCCCTTACATAAAGAATTTCAAAATCTTCTGGATGAAGATTTTAAAGATAGAAAGTTAAAAGAAAACGAAATCATCAAAGCAACGGTTACTGAAATTACAAAGAATTTTATTGTATGTGATTGCAGAGCAAAAATGGAGGCGATGATACCTATCGAAGAATTTAAAAATGATGATGAATTGTCCAAATTGAAAGTTGGGTCAACTATTGATGTGTATTTAGATAGAATAGAAAGTGCCAGAGGAGAAATCATTATCTCTAGAGATAAAGCAAGAAAAATGAAGGCTTGGAAAAAAATGGAAAGGGTTTTTGAAACTCAAGAGGAGTTAGTGGCAACTCTACAAGGTAAATGTAAGGGAGGATTTATTGCATATGTTGAAGGTCTTCCTTGTTTTATGCCATCTTCTCAGATTGATGTGAGACCTTTAAAAAAAATCGATCACCTAATGAATACACCTATAAAAGTGATAGCTACTCGTATTGATAAAAATAGAGGAAATGTTTGTGTTTCAAGAAGAGCAGTACTTGAGAAAAGTAAAAATGCAGAAATCACTGAAGCATTGAAAAATATTAAAGAAGGTGATGTAGTAAATGATGCAATTGTAAAAGCTTGTACGGACTGGGGAATTTTTTTAGATATTAATGGTGTAGATGCTCTTCTTCATGTAAGTGATTTAAGTCATGGTAGAGTAAAAAAGCCATCTGATCTTGTGACCATTGGTCAAAAACTAAAAGTTAAAATTACTAAAATTGATCCTAAAACTAATAGAGTATCAGCTTCTATAAAAGCCTTAACTGAAGATCCTTACTCTAATATAGAAAAAAAATATAAAGTTGGTGAAATTTATGAAGGTGTAGTGACAAAAATAATGGACTATGGTTGTTTTGTTAGAATTGAAGAATCTATAGAAGGATTAGTTCACAACTCAGAGCTAGACTGGACTAATAGAAATGTAAAACCAAGTAAAATTCTTTCGGTATCACAAAAAATTAAATTCAGGATAGTAAACATTGACAAAGATTCTAAAAGAATTTCCTTATCTTATAAAGCAACTCAAGAAAATCCTTGGGAGAAAATTAAAGACCAAATAGGAAAACAAGTTAAAATAAAAATTAATAATGTGACTGATAAAGCAGTGTTTGGTGAGCTAATAGAATCTGGATTAATGGGAATGTGTCATTATAAGGAATTAAATTATTCTGAAGATATTAATGAATTGAAAAAATATAAAAAGAATGATGTGATTAGCGTTAAGATTATTGAAATTAAAGATGATAAAATTAGATTTTCTAAAAGAGCTTTAGAAAAAGATCCTTTTGATTTTTTCGTTGATAATAATAAGAAAATTGGTGATATAATTACTACTCGGATCCATGAGGTTTTAAAAACAGGTGTTAAAGTTGCGGTAGATAAAGATAAAAAAGTAATAGTAACTATAAAAAAAGCAGATTTAGCAAAAGATTCAGCAAATGCTAGACCAGAAGTTTTTTCTCCTGGAAACGCTCTTGATGCAAAAATTACTGAATTAGATTTAAAAGTTAGAAAAGTGAAACTAAGTGTAAAAGCTGCCCAAATAGATGAGGAGAAATCTTTGATTGCTAAATTTGGAGAGGGAGCGACTAAATCAGGTGCTACTTTAAAAGGAATATTTGAAAAAGCTATAGGAAGTAAAAAAAAGAAGAAAAAAGAAGAAAAATAATTGTCACGACCAGAGATCATTAAAAATTTAAAGTCTAAACATCCTAATCTTAATAAATCTCAACTAGAATTAGTAATTGATACTTTCTTTCAAAGCATCGAAGATGCGCTCAAGGAAAAAAAAACTATATTTATAAGAGGTTTTGGTACTTTTTTTATAAGAGAAATAAAAGAAAAATATTCAGCGAGAAATCCTAGAAATGGTAACTTGGTTTATGTTCCAAAAAAGAATAAAATAAGGTTCAGAGCTAGTAAAAAATTTAAGGAATTAATTAACCAATGAAAAAACCTAAAATATTTATAGCTTGTGACACAACAAATATTAAAGAAGTTAAGAAGATTTTTTTAAAGACTAAAACAAATCAATTAAACATCGGATATAAATTTGGCTTAGAGTTTTTATACACAAGATTTGGACGTAGTTTTGTTTCAAAAATAAAAAATAAAGATATTTTTTTAGATTATAAAATCTCTGACATTCCTTCTACTAGTTCTAAAGCTATTAAATCTTTAAAAGATATTAAAAGTTTATCTTATATTACTGTGCATGTAAGTAGTGGATATCAATGTCTTAAAGAGGTTAAAAAAACTACAAAAAAAATAAATAAAAAAATAAAAGTTTTAGGAGTGACTATTTTAACAAGTTTTACTAATTCATTGATTAAAAAAATTGGCCATACTAGATCAATTAAAGATCTTGTAAAAAAACAAGCCTCTCTCGCTAAATCAGCAGGATTAGATGGAATTGTTTGTTCTGGTTATGAAGCAAAGTTTTTGAAAAAAATTTGTAAAAATATGGAAATTATAACCCCTGGTATTCGTTTTAAAGGGGACGGTGTTGAGGATCAGAAAAGGGTGATGACTCCTGCAGATGCCTTTAAAAATGGTGCGACAGCTATTGTAATGGGTAGAAGTATCACAAAAGGTAATATTAAAAATAATATTCAAAAGTTAATTAAATCATTATAAAAGAAATAATGACAAAGATTAAAAAGGGTATTCCGCTAATAGACCAGCACGACAAAAGCTATATGTATGCTGGTAAATTTGGAGGAAATTTTATTCCTGAAACACTTAAAAAACCTATAGACGACCTAACTAAATTATTTAGTAAACTAAGAAAAGATAAAAAGTTTCTCAAAGAAAGAGATTATCACTTTAAGAATTATATTGGAGCACCTACACCTTTTATAAAATTAGAGAATTTAACAAAACATTTGGGAGGAGCTCAGATTTATGCAAAGGTAGTTTCTGAAGCTAACGGAGGAGCTCATAAGATTTATAATGCTACTGTTCACTGCTTGATAGCAAAAAGAGCAGGTAAAAAATATATCGTAGGAGATACCGGGGCTGGTTATGCTGGAAAAATGTTATCAATGGCAGCTAAAAAATTTGGTCTTAAATGTAAAATTTTTATGGGAGCAAAAGATATAAAAAGACAGCAGCCTAATGTTAAAGCTATGAGAAAAAATGGAGCTAAGATTGTTCCAGTAACTTCAGGGAGTCAAACTTTAGTTGATGCAGTAAGTGAATGTATGCGTTATTGGGTCGCCAATAATGACACAACAAATTTATGTGTTGGTTCAACTGTTGGTCCTAATATTTTTATTAAGATTTGTGCATGGAGTACAGCTCAAATTTCAAGAGAGCTAATAAAACAAGTTAAAGAAGAGTTTGGAAAAATTCCTAATAAATTAAAATTATTAAACTGTGTTGGCGGTGGTAGTTCAGCTATGGGATTTTGGAATGAGTTTATGGATACCAATGCGGAATTTATTGGTATAGAAGCTGGAGGGCCAAAAAAAAGTAAGCTGCACGCAGCACCTCTAACTAATGGATCTAAAATTGGAATTTTACATGGAGCAGCTCAATACGTGGTTCAAGATGAAGAGGGACAAATTAGCCCTACAGAATCAATTTCTGCTGGTTTAGATTATCCAGGAATTTCACCGCTACATTGTTTTTTAAAAGATTCAAAACGTGCACGATATGTCTCTGCAACTGATGAGGAAGCATTAAATGCTTATAAACTTGTCTCAAAATTAGAAAAAATTTCACCTTCTTTAGAGCCGTCTCATGCTTTTGCTGAGGCTATTCGAATAGCTCCAAGACTTAGTTCTTCAAATGTTATTATTGTTAATAGTTGTGGAGACTCTTTAAAAGACAAAGATATTATTAAAAGTAAATTAGGAATTTATGTAAGATGAAATCTAAAATTAAATCAGCTTTCGAAAAATGTAGAAAAGAAAAAAGGCCAGCACTTATAACTTATACTGTAGCAGGAGATAATACTAAAAAAAATTCATTAAAAATATTAAGTTCGATTTCAAAGAATGCTGATATTTTAGAGCTAGGTTTTCCTCACAACACTCCAATAGCAGATGGTGGTCAAATTCAAGGAAGTTCTCATAGATCTTTAAAAAATGGAATAAAATTAAAAGATGTTTTTCAAATCGTAAAAAATTTTAAAAAAAGCAATCCTTTAAAACCTCTAATTTTAATGGGTTATTATAATCTTATCTACCAAAATGGAGAGAATAATTTTTTAGACAGTTGTAAATCTTCAGGTGTCGATGGACTTATTGTTGTTGATTTGCCTTGGCCAGAAAATAAAATTTTTTCAAATAAATGTAAAAGAAAATTTATAAACTTTATTCAACTTTTATCTCCTACTACTTCAAAAGATAGAATGAAAAAAATTATCAAAGATTCTCATGATATGATCTATTACATAAGTATGCTATCAACAACAGGTGGAAAATTAAAAGTTTCACCAAAAAATATCCTTAAAAATTATAAAAAAATAAAAAAACTTGCTAATAATAAAAACCTAGTAATTGGCTTCGGAATAACAATTAAAACTATATCCTCGCTTAGGATAGCCGATGGATTAGTTGTAGGTAGTCAATTGTGTCAAACTATTACTAATTCTATTAAAAAAAGACAAAATCCTGTCATAAAATTAGATAAATTAGTATATAATTTAAAAAAGAGAATAATATGAATTGGATTACAAAATTTATTAAACCAAAAATTAAATCTCTATTTGAAAAAAAATCTTCAAAATCTGAAGATAATCTTTGGACTACTTGTGGGTGTAAGAATTTAATCTATAAAGAGGATCTTCAATCCAATCTAAAGTGCTGTCCTAAATGTGGAGCACATCATAAATTATCATGCAAAGAAAGATTTGAGACTTTTTTTGACAATAAAGAATATGAACTAATAGAAACTCCGCTACCAAAAGATGATCCTTTAAATTTCGTAGATAACAAGAAATACAAAGATAGATTAAAATCTGCACGTAAAATAACAAAACAAGATGATGCAGTTTTAATAGCAAAAGGAAAAGTCGAAAATATTAATGTTATAGTTGGTGCTCAGGATTTTAGATTTATTGGAGGATCTTTCGGAGCCGCTTCAGGAGAGGCGTTTATTGCTGGCATACAGCAATCTATAGAAAATAATATGCCATTTATATTTTTTAGCTGTTCCGGTGGTCAAAGAATGATGGAGTCTTCTATTGCTTTAATGCAAATGTCTAGAACTGCTTTAGCAGTCAATGAGTTAAAGAAAAAAAATATCCCGTATATTGTTGTTTTGACTAATCCAACAACCGGAGGAGTTACTGCTTCTTGGGCAATGTTAGGAGATATTCTTATCGCAGAACCTAAGGCAACTATTGGTTTTGCTGGAAGACGAGTAATACAAGATACAGTAAGAGAAACTTTGCCTGAAGAATTCCAAACAGCTGAATATGTAAAAGATCATGGTGGTATCGACCTAGTGGTTGAAAGAAGATTTTTGAATTCAACTATAGGAACTTTACTAAATGTATTGTTGAAAAAAGCAGAGGCTCAGGCTAAGAATGAGTCATCTAATGTCACAATCGATCAATCTTTACAATCAGCTAGCTAAAAGTAAACTAATTAGTAAATCTATAAATTTCGACCTTAAGAGGATTAGATTAATACTTAAAAGATTCAATCATCCAGAAAAAAATTTAAAAAATGTTATAAATATTATTGGAAGTGATGGAAAGTACTCTCTTTTAACTTCATTAAAGTATTTTATTGAAGCAAATCATCAAAAAACATCAGCTTATATTTCACCCAGCTTAAGAAATATTAAGGAACGTTTTTGGATGGGTAATGAATTTCTTAGTTATAAAGAAATTAAAAATACATTAAAAATTATTGAGAAAGAAAAAATTAATTTAACAATTTTTGAAACTCTAACAGTTATTTTTATTTTAAATGCAGCAAAAAAAAATAATGACTATAATCTTGTCGAAGCTGGAGCATTGTTTGCTAAAGACTCAACAAATGTTTTTGATTTTCCAAAAGTACAAATTGTAGTTAATATAAATAAACAACATTTAAATTTTTTAAAAAAGAAAACATTAAATGAAGTTGTATATCAAAAAGTTGGATTTTTAAGTAACTTTACAAATATATACATAGGAAAACAAAAATCTTTTGTTTTAAAGAAGATTAAAAAATCATTAAAAAAAAACATGAGTAAAGTTAATTACTCCAACACCTGGAAGCTAATAAGATTAAATAATAATTTTTACTATAAAGATAAAAAAATAAAAATAAAACTAAATACAAAATATATTCATTCAAAAGGATTGCTGGAAAATCTTTGTTTAGCTATCAAAATTGCTTTAGATCTAAAAATTGACAAAAAAACTATAGCTAAGACTATTCCTAAAATTAAGTTTGTTGCGAGAATAGATTATATTACAAAAGGAAAATTGATTAAAAAAATATCTAAAAATGAAAAAATCTTAATAGATGGCTGTCATTCAGAAGTAAGTGGTAAAAATTTATACCACTATTTGAAAACTTTAAAAGTTCCAATTTATGGAATTTGGGCTATGACAAAAAACAAAGATCCTCATAGATTTATAAAACAGTTTAAAGGGATCTTTAAAAAAATCATAACTATACCCATAGAAAATGAAACAGCTTCTGTATCTAGTAAACTTCTATTAAAAATTGCTAAAAAAAATAATTACATTTCAGAATCTTCAAAAAATTTTGATGAAGCACTAAAAAAGATTTCCTCCAGAGAGAGAAAAATTATTTGTGTTTTTGGATCTCTTTATTTATGTGGAAATATTTTAAATAAAAATTAAATATTTTCTTTTATCCAAGAAACAATATTTGATTTGGTGGTTGCTCCCACTTTGGTAGCTTTAAGTTCACCTCCCTTAAATAGTAACATAGTAGGTATACCTTTAATTCCATACTTAGTTGGT
>MDTB01085797.1_pt1 | contig 12030 bp, 14 predicted proteins | sample 811161 | NCBI WGS metagenome assembly MDTB01 (sample SAMN05326650, study PRJNA326480) | marine metagenome | isolation source: seawater | place: Mediterranean Sea | collected 2009 | reverse complement strand
TTAATAGTAGCGAGAGGGAGACTTGAACTCCCGACCTCCGGGTTATGAATCCGACGCTCTAACCGGCTGAGCTACCTCGCCCCTTAGGTGGGCAAATATAAAAACATAATCTGCTACGAACAACCTTTTGAAAATATTTTAAAATAAATACACTTCTTATTGTTTTTTCAATATATTGGGAACTTTAAATAATTAAAATGAGTGATAAAATAAGCTATTCCATTGAGTATGATTTTCATGCTTCAAAACAGATGTTATATCAGTACCTTTCAACACCCTCTGGCCTTGGTGAATGGTTTGCCGATAATGTTAATTCCCGAGGGGAAAACTTCACCTTTATTTGGGACGATTCTGAGGAATACGCAGTAGTATTACAGAAAAAAAATAATGAACGTATTCGTTTTCAATGGAAAAATGACGAAGAGGAAGGAAACAACTACTATTTTGAGTTTAAAATTCAAGTAGATGATTTAACAAATGATGTTTCATTAATTGTCACCGACTATTCACAGGAAGACGAATTAGAGGAGTCTAAAATGCTTTGGGACAATTTAATTTCAAGTTTAAAGCAGGTTTTAGGATCAAGCTAAACTATTTTTATGTTCAACTGCAATGGATCTATAGTTTCAAACATAAATCAGGGTAAAGAGGACTTAATTCGTGCCTTACATACAAATTTTTGTATACACGAAACTATTCGTATAAACAAAAATCAAATTCTATTATTAGAGGAACACTATTTTAGAATAATTTCAACTTTAAGAAGATATCGTTTTAAAATTCCAATGAATTATACAATGGATTTTTTTCAAGCTGAACTTCAAAAGCTTATTCAAACTCAAAAAAATTTAGAAAATGCTGTTTTTATATTACAGTTTATTAAGCTCAATAGCGAGACCCAATTTATTATTAGTTTAAGGGCAACTGAACCTCTAGAATCAAGAAACACTCCTTTTAAAATAGACCTATATAAAGAAGCTACTATATCTTCTAGTAATTTGTCAAACCTAACTCCAACTAATTGGGGAATAAGGATTATGGCTAAGCGCTATGCCGAAGAAAATGGCTTGGAGGATGTTATATTGTTAAATGAAAATAAAAATCTTGTAGAAAGTCTTGAGGGTAGTATTTATCTGCTCCAAGGGACTAAACTATTAACACCAAAGTTGGAAGAGGGTTGTCAAAACTACACTATTCGTAATGCTTTTAATAAATGGCTTGAAAGAAAACAAACTCTTTATTCAGTTCTTGAGAGTAATTTGAACCCCTTTGAACTTCAAAAATCAGAAGAAATTTTGATTCTCTCAATTGAAATAGGCCTGAGAAGTGTTTCTAATTATCGTAAAACATCCTACTCCCAAATAAAATGTGATGAAATTTTTAGAGCCCTAAATAATGACTTGTTTAATTAGCACTTGGATTCTCTGGAGTATTTAGCCATAGCAAATATTCTCCCCCAAGGGCTGTCATGCATTCTCGCCACATATCTATGGCTGGAATTTTAAGTAATTCTAAATTTGATTTATATTCAAAAGGCTCCCATGATTTTTCATTTATTTCTAATTCTAACTGTCCACTAGTCCATCCACTGTAACCAAGAAAAAATCGAATATTCTGTTGAGTAAGTTCTCCTTTTATTAATAGATCGCTTACCGCCTTAAAGTCTCCACTCCAAAACAGTTTTTTTGATATAGGAATACTATTAGGAATTTTATAACCTAAAGTATGGATATAAAATAAATTATCTTGTTCGACTGGTCCACCAAAATAGATTGGAAAATTAGATTTAACACCTTCCATAACCTCACCAAGTGTATATTCTAATTTTTTATTTAGAATAAAACCAAAACACCCCGATGATTTGTAGTTTGTCAGCATAATAACAGAACGGTGAAAATTAAAGTCTCCTATTATAGATGGAGTAGCAACAAGTAATTTCCCTATATCCATTAAGTTAAATTAATAAAAAAAGCTCCACCAGGGAGCTTTGATTAAAATACTTTAAAAAGTCTAATTGACCGAACCTGATAATTCGGCACCAGCTTTAAACTTAACCACATTTTTAGCTGCAATTTTTATTGTAGCTCCAGTTTGCGGATTTCTTCCATCACGAGCTGCTCTTCTAGATACAGACCAAGATCCAAATCCAACTAGAGAAACACGTCCACCTTTTTTTAGTGTACCAGATACACTACCTAAAAAAGATTCAAGAGCTTTTTTTGCTGCTGCCTTAGAAACGCCAGCATCAGCTGCCATCGCATCAATTAATTCTGTTTTGTTCATAATTATTTTATTAAAGGTTAAGTAACAAATTTATATGGATTTTCTTTTGAGGCAGAAAAAACCTAGGGAAATCAGTAGTTTTGTTAATAAGTAAGGTGTTTTGTTGATAATGATAGGGATATTTCTTACAATACATGGGCTTCTAAATTAAATTTATAACCATTTAGCAATGTATTTGCAGACATTCGTTTTTTGTTAGGTAGCTGAATTTCAAGACAATTTAGATATCCCTCTGCATTTGTAATGTATATTTGATTCTCATTTATTAATATTTTATTCAAAGGATGAATATGTTTTTCGAAAATTATTTCTGCCTTTAAAATTTTAAACCTTTCTATAACTCCATTATTTTGAAAAAAGGACCATGCTCCAGGATAGGGACTTAAGCCGTCGATTTTATTTTTTAACATTTTTAAAGGACTTACCCAATCTAATCTTGTATTTTCAGTAGTTAATTTTGGAGCTTCAGATTCTAATTTTGAAATATTTTGCTTGATAGGCTTTATCTTTCCTGATTTAACTCCCTTTAATGTTTCAATCAAAAGGGGTGCCCCATGAAAAAGTAATTTATCATGTAAACTGCCCGCATTTTCAGTTAGTTCAATTAAAACTTCTTTTTTTAACAATATTGAGCCTGAATCAATATTATTGTCTATTAAAAAAGTTGTAATTCCGGTTTTCTTTTCTCCATTTATTAAAACCCAATTTATAGGAGCCGCCCCCCTATAATTTGGCAAAAGAGAGGCATGCAGATTAATTGTTCCTAATTTTGGGTAGGACCAGACAACTTTAGGCAACATTCTAAATGCAACAACAACAAAAGCGTCGGCTCTAAGATCAGATAACTGAGAAATGAATTCAGGTGCTTTAAGATTACTAGGTTGAAGAATTGAAATTCCGTAAAATTCTGCCAACTGCTTTACTGCTGAAGAAGTCATTTTTTTACCTCTTCCTGCTTTTCTGTCTGGTACAGTTACAACAGAAAGAACTTTAAATTTGGCTCTTAATAAAGCTTTTAAACAATAACTAGCGAATTCGGGAGTACCAAAAAAAACTATTGATGGAGTATTGATTTCTTTATTCATCATATCAAAAAGAGTTTTTTAAATTAAATTTTAAAGCTTTATTATTAAATTACAACTTTTGCTTTATCTGATAAATAAAATTTTGAATAGATTATTCAATGAAATAATCTTGACCTTACATTCTATTTAGTCTTTGCTGTATTAATATTACAACAATAGGAAGAGCATTTTTTACAATTCTCATTTTTTATTTCCCCAAAATAAGACAATATATAATTTCGCTTACATGAAAAATCATTCTCTAAAAATTGGATCATCAGTCTAATTTTTTTCTTTTTAATTAACCTTATTTTTTTAGCTAAATCAATTACAGGTTTAATTGTATAATTGTCTTGACGGGGTGTTAATGGAATAATTTCGATATCCGTCTCATGAATTTTAAAATCTAATATTCTTCTTTTATTCAAAATCTCAAATTCATCTAATAGCTGATCGAATGAGATTTTAAAAACTTTACATAATTTATGAGGAGATAAAATTGTTATTTCATCAATAAAATACGGATTCTTACGCATTATAAATTCTAAAATTTGAGCAGCAAGATTTCTGTTTTCAATGTAAGAGATTACATGATCAATAGAGGTAATTACATTTAAATGTATTTTTTTTTCATTAGAAATCATTAAACTATAAACTCCTGCTATCTGAAAAAACTTAATAACCTGCCGAGTTTTATTTATACTCTGATTGTATCTTTTGCAAAAGCTTTTTAGATCCAAGAAAAAAGAACTACCCCTTCCTTCTCCAAATGCAATTTGGAAAAAATTGCATAAACTTTTATAAGTATCTTCTATTTCGCTTCTAGTAGGTATTTTTTTTAAAAGTTGATTTTTTATTTCTTTCGAATCATTATTTTGATATAATAGATAGCAAAAAGCATCTTTTTTATCTCTTCCAGCTCGTCCTGTTTCCTGATAAAAGTTTTCAATGCTTTCAGGAAATTGAAAATGAATTATCATTCGAACATCCGATTTATTGATTCCCATGCTCAAAGCACTTGTTGCCACTATATGCTTTAGATCTCCTGATTTCCAAACTTTTAAATTTTTCTTTTTCTGTTCAATGTTAAGCCCTCCATGAAAAAAGGTAGCTCCATAACCATTTAGATTAATAAATTGAGACAAATTTTCAGTAAGCTTTCTTGAATTACAATAAATTATACTTGAACCTCTGTTTTCAGCTAACAATTTTATTAATGTACTATACTTATCAGATTTCTTCAAAATATTGTAGGAAATATTTGTACGTTCGAAAGAACTTTTAAAAAGTTTTGCATCTTTTAATTTTAAAATATCCTGAATATCTTTTTCTACCTCAATTGTAGCAGAGCCAGTAAGAGCTAATATTGGAGTTTTAGGAAAAAAAGTCTGCAATAAACCAAGTTTCCTATAAGAAGGCCTGAAATCTTGTCCCCACTCTGAGATACAATGAGCTTCATCAATTGTTATTAGAGAGAAATTTACCTGTTTAAGATGATTAATAAAAAAGCTATTTAAAAAGCGTTCAGGGGAACTATAAACTAAATTATAATTTCCGTGAATACAATTATCTATCTGCTGTTGAATTGGAGGGCTTTTAGAGTTAGATTCAAAATACATAGCCTTAATCCCTAGTCTTTCTAGTTGCCTTACTTGATCTATCATTAAGGCAATCAATGGGGAAATCACCAAGACTGGACCCTTCATGATCATTGCAGGTAATTGATAACATATTGACTTTCCACCCGCTGTGGGTAAAATTCCAATTGTATCTTTTCCTTTCAAAAGATTATCAATAATTTGTTCTTGGTTAGATCGGAATGAAGAGTAGCCCCAATATTTTTTAAGCAACTTCAGTTTATCCATTTTGTTTAAAAAATGATTCTATAAAAAAAATACGCTCATTAATACTTGACTGAGGCACTTTTATTACTTTATGTTGCTTGTTGTAGACTTTTTTTATATGAACGTAATAGTTCTCTGCCTCCTCAAAACTCTCTAAACGTTCATTATCTTTTTTAAAAATTTCTTCCCATGGGTCCAACAAAAAAACTAGATCATATTTGAAAGAATAAATCTGTGTTTTTATTTCAGGAGCTTTTTTACCGATAGCCTTTAAATAAGCATAAATATCATGTATGCCACGATCGAAGAACACAATTTTGCCTTTGGCTTTAATAATACTTTCAGAATTATGAAATTGTTTTTTTCTTTCTTCTAAAAGTTTCTGACTAAACTTAAAAGGGTCAGAAAGGAAAAAATCAGTAATTCCTTTGATTTTTGCATCTTGAATTAAACTTCGTGAAAACTCTGAAAAAGTTGAGTATCCTTTATTCTTTAATCCTTCTATTATAGTTGTCTTGCCAGCACCAGGACTTCCTGTAATTAATACTCTTATATTTCTTTGCATAACTTCAATAATAAAACTATTATCTTTAGACAAAAGTAAACTCCTTAATGCATTCTAAAACGCAATCAGAAGAATTTTATTCACGCTTTTATAATCAACTTATAGAATCTCAAAATTGGCCTGGACTTTATCTCTTTAAGTTTATTGTTAAATCTGAATCACCTCATCTAGATGATTTAAAATCTTTGTTTGATCCAAATAAAGCAGAGTTTACAGAAAAAAAATCATCTAAAAAAAAATTTACCAGTTTGAGTGTAAAAATTAAAATGTCAAAACCAGAGAATGTAATCAATATTTATAAAAAAAGTAGTAAACTGAAAGGAATTATATCATTGTAATTTTAAATGGATTCCTTTGGAATTCAATTGATTTTACTAATTTGCATTATATTTATATTACTCACACACTTACTAGCAATAAATTTTATGGAAACCTTGCAATATAACACAAAGCGCAAGCAACTTATAATCCCAGAATACGGAAGACATATACACATTATGATTGAGCAAGCAATTTCAGAACCCGACACAGCGGAACGAAATAAAAAAGCTAAAGCTATCATCGGTGTAATGGGAAATCTGAATCCTCATCTTAGAGATGTTCCAGATTTTCAGCATAAATTGTGGGATCAATTTTTTATAATGGCTAACTTTAATATTGATGTTGAAAGTCCTTTTGAAAAACCTCAGAAGGAATTTCTTGACATGAAACCTCAGAAACTCCCTTACCCACAAAACTATCCTAAATATCGTTTCTATGGAAATAATATCAAGCGTATGATTGATGTTGCTATTAATTGGGAGGAAAGTGAATTAAAAGAAGTATTGGTCTTTACTATAGCAAATCATATGAAGAAAAACTTCTTAAGCTGGAATAAAGATTCTGTTGAAGATGTTGTCATTTTATCTCATTTAGAGGAATTATCTGATGGGAGATTAAAAGTAGCTGCCTCACAGCTTCCTTTAAGTGAATCAGCAGACCTGATGAGATTTAAGCATAAAAATGGTAATGGCCCAAGCAGTAATCATTCTAAACCAAGAAAACGAAATAGAAAACGTTACTAAGCTAAATGGAATCATTTGTAATTGAGGGTGGGCATACTCTTAAAGGGTCCATTACACCACAGGGAGCTAAAAATGAAGCTTTACAAATTTTATGTGCAGTTTTGTTAACTCCCGAAGTTGTTACCATTAAAAATATTCCTGATATAGTAGATGTTAATAAACTTATAGGATTACTTAGAAATTTTGGAGTAATCGTTGAAAAATTAGCCAAGGGGCATTACCGTTTTAAAGCCAAAAAGGTTAAAATGGATTATTTAAGCTCTGATCAATTTAAATTAGACGGTAAAGGACTTCGCGGTTCAATCATGCTGGTTGGACCACTTTTGGCTCGTTTTGGCAAAGGAAGTATTCCTCTTCCAGGTGGAGATAAAATTGGTAGGAGACGACTCGATACTCATTTTGATGGTCTAGTAAAACTTGGAGCAAAATTTAATTATAACCGAGAAGATTCTTTTTATAATGTCCAAGCAAAAAAACTCAAGGGAACTGATTTACTTTTAGATGAAGCCTCTGTTACAGGAACAGCTAATATTTTGATGGCTTCTGTTTTAGCTGAAGGAAAAACAACAATTTATAATGCTGCATGTGAACCCTACATCCAACAATTATGTGGGATGCTTAATCGTATGGGAGCTAAAATTAGTGGTGTAGGGTCAAACCTCCTTACTATTGAAGGAGTAAAGACCTTAAAAGGTACTGATCATAAAATTTTACCAGATATGATCGAAATAGGTAGCTGGGTTGGACTTGCTGCTATGACCCAAAGTGAAATCACCATTAAAAATGTCCGTTGGGAATATCTTGGTCAAATGCCATCTATTTTTGGAAAACTAGGAATTACAATAGAAAAACGAGATGACGATATATTCGTTCCTGCTCATACAGAAGGCTATGAAATACAAAGCTTTATTGATGGGTCTATTTTAACAATTTCTGATGCACCTTGGCCTGGATTTACTCCAGATTTATTGAGTATAATATTAGTAGTAGCAACTCAAGCTAGAGGAAGTGTCCTTGTTCACCAAAAAATGTTTGAAAGTCGCCTCTTTTTTGTTGATAAACTCATAGATATGGGAGCCAAAATAATTCTTTGTGATCCTCATCGTGCAACTGTAATAGGTCATGATTTTAAATCTAGATTAAAGTCAGAAACACTAACTTCACCTGACATCAGAGCAGGTGTTTCATTACTTATTGCTGCACTTTCTGCAAAAGGGACCAGTACTATTCATAATATAGAACAAATCGACCGAGGATACGAAAATATTGATGTTCGTTTAAAACAAATTGGAGCAAAAATAAGCCGTATTAAAAGCTAAGGGACTTAAAATTTAAGTTTAATAAACTATCTTATAAAAAAGTCATCTTTTAGTTATTTTATTATTGCTAATATTACGCTGACGCGAACATCGAAAGCGATCTATATCTTCCGATCTATTTTTACTGTGTTTCGTTCCTCTGCCTTGAACTCTTGCACGCCACATCTTAAAACTTGAAGGTTTCATTTCACGGCGCATTAGCTTTATTACATCCTGCTCTTTTAGACCAAATTGAGATAAAATTGCGTCAAAAGGAGTACGATCTTCCCAAGCCATTTCAATAACACGATCAATCTGCTCTTCGTTCAAACTAATTTTACTTTTCATTTATCATAATATTTTCTTCTTTGTTAAAACATATCAGGGTCAGATATTATTTTGTTGGCTCGAGATTTGATTTCAGCTAACTCTTCATTTGGAATTTTTTCTAACAAGCGAATCATCATTGCCATCCTATTATTTTTTGCAAAGTATTTTTTTTTATCATCTAAAAAATTCCAATATAAACTATTGAATGGACAAGCCCTTTCTCCTAATCGTTTCTTTTTATCGTAATTACATCCTTCACAATAATTTCCCATTTTATTGATATACGAAGCTGAAGAAACATATGGTTTAGTCGCTACAATACCTCCATCTGCCCATTGGCTCATTCCACGAGTATTTGGGAGTTGTACCCATTCTATTGCATCGGCGTATATTCCTAAAAACCATTCATCTACCTGATCAGGATCTAATTGAGCTAGTAAAGCAAAATTCCCAAGAATCATTAGCCTTTGAATATGATGTGCATAAGCATTATCTAGAGAGTTTTTTACACATTGACGTAGACAATTCATCTTTGTTTTCGCTGTCCAATAAAATTCTGGAAGTGGGTAATGATTATCTAAAACATTTTTATTTTTATATTCAGGCATTTGTGTCCAATATATTCCTCTCATGTACTCGCGCCAACCTACAATTTGTCTAACAAAACCTTCGACTTGAGATATTTCGATTTCCTCTTGATTTTCATGATAATATGTAATTACTTTTTTCACCACTTCTAATGGTGAAATCATTTTTGTATTTAATCCAAAAGAGAGTCTAGAGTGAAAAAGATTTAGCTCTTCACTATGAAGGGCATCTTGATAATCTCCAAAATGAATCAATAAATTTTCACAAAAATAATTTAACTGATTTAAACACTCCTCACGGCTTAAGGGGTATATAAAAGAATTGAAATCAAATTTTCCTATAATTTTTATCCCTTGTTCAACAAATAATTTATTTAAGGCAGATAGATCTTTTTTGTTTGGATAAAATACTGGAGGAATTACAGGACTGCCTTTCCATTTTTTACGATTATTTTTATCAAAATTCCATTTACCACCTTCTGGTTGTTCACCTGACATTAGTAGATTAAATTTTTTTCTCATTTTCCGATAAAAAAACTCCAGAATATATTGTTTTTTACCAGTAAAATATTCTTGTATATCCTCCTTTGATGCTATAAAATGATATGTGTCATATACTTCTGAATGTATATTCAAAGAACTTTTGAATTCTTTTAATTGTTTTGATAAGCGGAATTCATCTGGCATCTGGTACTCAAATGAGGTTACATTATACTTCTCAATTAAAAATTCGATATTAAGCACTAAATCATTTAAATTTAATGGATCATCAAGTTTTATATAAATTGTTTTATGTCCAAGATTTTTTAATACCTGATTAAAATGTCTCATAGATGCAAAAAAGGCTATCAACTTTTGAATATGATGAGAAGCATAATCAGTTTCTTGACGTATTTCCATTTGTAAATAAATAACATCTTTTTCTATTGAATCAAACCAAGGATGATTTTGATTCAACTGATCTCCAAGAACTAAACGTAATTTCATTCAAATAATGATTTTTGATTCCACATTCGTTGAAATTTGCCTCCATGATCATATCTTTCTGCTTGCATTCGAATATTAAATTTTCTATCACGAGGGTCATTTCCTACCCCAGATACATACATCCAGTTTCCATAATTACTATGAACATCATAATCGATGAGCATAGATTCAAAATATGCGGCTCCCATTCTCCAATCCATAAGAAGATCTTTTGCAAAAAAAGAAGCCACATTTTGTCTTCCACGGTTGCTCATCCAACCTGTTTTTTTAATTTCAATCATATTCGCATTCACAAAAGGCTCTGAAGTATTTCCATTTATCCAAGAATTTAATTTATTCTTATCTGTAAGCCAATCGTATTTTTTATTAAGAATCCCTGCTAACTGAAATATTTTATCTCTATGTTTCAGTGAAATAAATTTAAAATAATCCCTCCAAATTAATTCGAAAATCATCCAATATGTAGATTGATTTTTTCTAATTTCTTTTTCATATTTCATTACCTCCCAATAAATTTGACGAGCAGATAAAGATCCGTTTGCTAGCCAAGCAGATAATTTTGAACTATAATCTTTACCTATTAAACCATTTCGAGTTTGCTTGTAATAAGATAGTTTTTGTGTTTCCCAAAAGTATTTGTTTAATCTATCCCTTCCTGCTTTACTACCTCCTTTAAATGGAAAAGCTGTGTTGGGGTGTGGTTTGATATTTTCAAAGCCATGATGTGTTAAAGCTGGTACTTTAAAATCTTGATTTAAAATATTTTCTTTAGGAAAACTAGAAATCTCAGGATAGCAATAACGTACTTTACAGCTTTTTTCACATTGCTTTCGAAAAACAGTAAAAACTTCAGGTAAATTTTCAACTTTAATAGGTATATCTTCAGGGTGAAATAAAAACTGGTCATAAAAAGGGTGTATCAAAACCTCATCTGAAAGCTTAGTTCTTAGTGTATTAGAAACATTTTGTTCTTCTCGTGTCCATTCTTTTTGATAGTAAATATCTGTTATTCCCAGAGAATCAATCCATTTAGGTATTCCAATCTCCGGACATTCGCATTCTATGATAATGGAAATATTTTTTTTCGCCAAATCTTCTTTTAATTGCTCTAGCGTCTCAATTAGAAATTGAACTCTAAACTTCCCTGTTTTTTTGAAACCCCAAGGGCTGTCGATAAATTGTTTTGGATCAAAAGCATAATACGCAACTACCCGTTCACATTTATTTGCTGCATTATGAAAGGCATAGTGATCCTCTAAGCGTAAATCGTTACGCAGCCATATTAGAGCTTTTCTTATAATGTGCTGCATCTTTTACTACAATATTTTACTTGATTCCAATCTCTTTTCCACTTTTTTCTCCAAGAAAAAGGTAGTCCACATTTTAAACAGATTTTTTGAGGAAGATTTCTTTTTAAAATTCTCTTCATATTCTATTTAAAGCTATTTTATAAGTAAGTAAACATCTCTCTCTTGCCTCTTTATGATCTACTATAGGTTTTGGATAATCGATTTCTTGAAAATTTGGCACCCATGTTTTAATATACTTAAATTCCTTATCAAACTTTTTAATTTGCTCTGTAGGATTGAAGATTCTAAAATAAGGTGCCGCATCAACGCCGCAACCAGCAACCCATTGCCAATTTCCAATATTACTGGACATTTCATAATCAAAAAGTTTTTTTGCAAAATAGGCTTCACCCCATCGCCAATCAATTAAAAGGTGCTTACATAGAAAGCTTCCTACCAACATACGGACGCGATTATGCATAAAACCAGTTTGGTTCAACTCGCGCATTCCTGCGTCAACAAATGGATAACCGGTTTCTCCAATGCACCACTTTTTAAAATCTTCTTCATTATTTCTCCATTCAATACGGTCATATTGTGGTTTAAAACTATATTTTTTAGTATGAGGAAAATGCCATAAAATTTGCATAAAAAATTCTCTCCAAATCAATTCTTTTAAAAAAGTATGATTTTTTCTACTTACTGATTGTTTAACAGCT
>MDTB01029139.1_pt1 | contig 12031 bp, 11 predicted proteins | sample 811161 | NCBI WGS metagenome assembly MDTB01 (sample SAMN05326650, study PRJNA326480) | marine metagenome | isolation source: seawater | place: Mediterranean Sea | collected 2009 | reverse complement strand
CACTACAAAGTATCAAAGGCATATAAAGACCTTTTTGATGAAATAATATTCTCTCAAATAGAATCCTAAATAGTAAAAAATTTAGTTCTCAAGCATTATTAAAATTTCGAAAATTTTTCTTGAAACTAATTTTTAGAAATAATTTATAGTAAAAAAAAATAAAACATTTGAAAAATTTAAAAATTTTTTTATTTTTTCAAATAAAGTGATTAATTTGTAAGATTTAAATATAAATAAATTATTCTTGGAATTTTTAATTAAAAAATATATATTTCTAATTTTTTTAGTTATTTTCAAGTATTTGGGATGGAGTTCCTTCCTCTATTAATCTTCCATTTTCAATTTTAAATATGTAGTCACAATTTTTTAAAGTGCTATATCTATGAGATATCATTATTAATAATTTTTTATCAGTAAAATTGTTAATATCATCCATTATATTTTTTTCAACTTTAACATCTAAGGAACTTGTAGCTTCGTCAAAAACTAGTATATCTGTGTTAAGGTAAAGAGCTCTTGCTATCCCAAGCCTTTGAAGTTGCCCTCCACTTAGTTGAACGCCCCTTTCTCCCACATAACTATTGTATCCTTGAAATAGTTTTTTTATAAAATTATGAATATGTGCTTTTTTAGATGCAATTTCAATATTTTTCATATTTATACGATCTACCCTTTCTCCAAAGGCAATGTTCTCAGCAACTGAGGAATCTGCAAGAAATATACTTTGAGGGACATGAGATATTGAATTTCGCCAATTAATTAATAGCTTCTTATTTTTTTCGTCAAATATATCTTCATTATCTATTAAGATTTTGCCTTTATTAGGTTTCAATAAACCCATAATTATATCAATAGTCGTAGTTTTACCACTACCTGTACTTCCAATAAATCCAATCTTCTCACCCTTTTTTATTTCTAAATTTATATTTTTCAATACATAGTTTTGATTATTGGCATATTTAAAATAAACATTTTTAAGCGTTATTTTTTGAAATTCTATTAAGTTATTATCAGGCTTCTCAGTAATATCAATTGGCTGTTTTATTGAAGAGATTACGGCATTAATATCTGAAGATGCATCTCTTATTTTTGCCCAACTAATATAAACTTGTTGAAATTGAGGAATCATTCTTTGTAGGCCAATTGCAAAGCCTCCTAATATAGCTATTATTGACCCTTCTTCCTGTCTTCTTATCGTAAAAAAAGCGGCTATTAATGATAAAAAAATCAAAGAAACGCCCTGAAGCATAACCCTCGGAAACATAGCTAGATAATTATTATCTGATCGAAGTTCAAAAAAACTTTTGTCTCTTTTCCTATAAAAATTTATAAAAACTTGCTGGCTGCTTCTCAAAATTAAATCTCTAATTCCTCCTATACTTTCTTGAAGTATTTTTATTCTTGCTCTTGACGATGACAAAATTTCCTTACTGTTAGCTTTTATTTGATTTCGAACTAAATAAACAATCGTAAGATATGCAATTGAAAGAATTAAGCTAACAGATAAAGCAATGTATTTATCTACATAAATTAATGTGATAAAAATGACACTACCTACAAGAAAAGATGTAATCATTTTCAAATACAATTTGCAGGCGTTAATTGTTCTTACTACTTGAATAGTGATGTTGCTTATTACTTTGCTACTATTTTGATTTAATTGACTTAAATAGGATTTATAAAGAGTTCTTCTGTAAATTTGAACACTTAAGTCACTCCCAATTTTTCCTGAAATCTTCTCGATTAACCACATATTGATCAATTTTAATGTTGTAGCAAAAAACACCACCCCAATATATGCAAATAGAACAGTTTTAAAGATTTCAGAAAACTCTAATGTGTTTGAAAAATTAAAATATTTTAAAAAAGGAGATTCTAAAAATTTATCTGGATTACTTATTAGTCCGATAAAGGGGATTACTGCAGCTACTAAAAAGATTTCCGATATTGCATTTACCACCATAATTAGAAAGATAAAAACTACCTGGAATTTTCTTCTCCTGGGTAAAAACGAATATATCTCAAATGCATTAGTTATAAAATTATTGTTTATTAAATTAGACTTTAAATTCATCCCCTTATAATAAATAATAAGTTACTTAATTATAGGGTAATGAGAGCTTTAAACTAAATTTCTTATAAATATTAGAACTTTATATCTCCCCAAATTTTTTATTAATTCTTTTTTATTTGATGGATTTATTAGACAAAAAGTTAATAAAATAAATTAATAATTAATTAATGAGTATTAACAAATAATCTAATAGATAATAAATCGCTTATTTATTTAATAAACTTAAAACTGTATTTCTTAAGAATTTGCAAAAATTTACTTAAATTATTTTATGTATTTTGTTGTACTTGGCCCAAGAAGATCAGGCACTAACTATCTTTCAAAATTGATTCTTTGTAATACATATTCAGATTCTTACAAAATAGCTAATCTTGATAATATTAAAAATCCTAAAAAATTTAATGACAGAACAATATACCTAAATCATGTTCTTGGAAGTAAACATAGTCTTACTGATATTCCTATAGAAAAGAAAATATCTCCTAATAACATTAATATCTTCATAGCAAGGAGAGATTTTGCTTTATGGGTTAATTCTTTTGCTAACTATAAAAGAAAATTTATAGAAGGATATTTATTAGATGAAAATGAGTTATTTAATTTATTTAGGGAATATTTGAATTACTTTAAAATATTAAATGATTCTGCAAATCCATCTAATTATATTGTTATTTATCATGAGGATTTATCTTCAAAAACATTTCATAAAATTGCTGAAAAACTACATTTTAAAATTAAAAAAAATATTAAAGAAATCAACCGTAAAGTTTATCCAGGCGGTTATCAAAGAAAAATTTCTATTTTTGAAAAAAAAATTTTGAAATATGACAATCAATCATTAGAAAGCAAACTAGTGAAAGAAAAATTTGGAAGATTTATTGGAGATCAATATGATCCTATTGAGTTTCTTAAAAATAATGGTGTAAAAACTAACAATTTACCTATACTTAAATTATAAAAAAGAAATAATTGATCAAAAATAATTTTTCGCTTTGATTTTCATTAATAATACTTTTAGGCATTTTTAAAATACTAAGAAATTTAGTTTAAAACAAAGTTCTATAAATTATTTCAAAAAACACAATAGGCTTATAATAAATTAAATCTTATAGAGTTATTAATGTTTAGTCCTATAGTATTCTTTGCTTATAAAAGGCCTTTTCATACTTTTCATTCCCTTAATGCTTTAAGTAAAAACATAGAATCAAAAAACACAGATTTAATAGCTTATATCGATGGGCCAAGTAATGTAAAAGAATTACATTTAATTGATAGTGTAGAAAATATTATAAATTCATTTCGTCAAAATTTTAAGTCACTTACAATACACAGATCAGATATAAATAATGGGCTCGCAAAAAATATAAGTGATGGTATTACTAATACTCTTAAAACATATGAAAATGTAATTACTTTAGAAGATGATATATGTGTATCAAGTTCATTTCTAAAATATATGAATTTTGCTTTAAAAAAATATCAAAATAATCATGAGGTATGGCACATAAATGCTTTTAATTTGCCAATAGATTCAGATCTTAATAAAGAATATGTATTTTTAAGAATAATGTTCTGCTGGGGATGGGCAACTTGGAGAGATAGATGGTTCTCTTTTATTAACGATAACTTAGCTCGAGATCCTTATTATCTTTCTTTTGTTTTTAATAAAGAAATGAGAGGTAATTTAGATCTAGGGTTAAGATTCAGCCCTTTTTGGTCTCAAGTAGAACAAAACAAGAAAAATAAAATTACGTGGGCTATTTTTTGGTATTGTCATATCTTCATGAAAAAAGGCTTATGTTTAACTCCTTCTATCAGTTTTGTAAATAATATAGGGCTAGATGGAAGTGGGGTTAACTGCGGGTCAAATAATGTATCTTTTCAAAATAAACTAAATAATAAATTCAATTCAAATTTGCCTAACTATATAAATGAAGATGAAGAAACTATACATAAAATAAAAGATTTTTACAAAAAAAATAAAATTAATATTTTTAGAAAAATTATTAGAAAATTAAAAAAAATTGTTAAATTACTTATAGTTAATTAATTATTAATTCAATTTGTAATTAATAAAGAATAATTTTTTGCTTAAAAATAGGCTTTTTTTTTCAAAAAAGTTTTATTGATAAATCTAATGATTTTTCTAAAAATAATATTTTTTTGATTAGTAATATATATTCTAATAAAGTCAGATTTTTTCATAAAAAAACTCTCAGAAACTATCTTTCCATTTACTCTTACTCTTGAAGCTTTTATATCTAATAATAAAGCTTTTGCTTTACTTTTTGATACAGAATACAGTAATAAGAATTCAGAATTTAAACTTCTTTTAGTATAAAGTAAGCAATTATTAATTTCTTCCAATCTATTTGAGTAAATATAAGAGGCGTAATCAGAAGTGCAAATAGCGAATCTATCATTTAACCCTTTATGTAATTGCCAATTAGGAATTGCAATATAGTCCTTTTTGCAATTAATTAGATCATAAATATATTTTTCAAATGTGTCCCAATAATATAGATCTGGCCTTACAAATATTGTCAAATCAGAAGCATTACCTTTAGAAATTTCATATACTTTTTTGAGTGAAAACAACTGATGAATTAAATTCTTTATAGATTTATAATCATCATTAAAATCATCTCCAAATTTTCTAATATTATCCAATGAATAATTTTTAAAAATTAAATTTGGTTCTTCTGAAACTAATTTATTTGCTTTAAATAAATGCCAATTATTATTTACTAATTTTTGTTTTTCTTGAGATCTAACATTATCTATTTCTTTTAAATCATAAAAATGACAAAAAACTTTAACCTCTGCATACTTCATTGCCGGGTGAATAATATTTTTTTCTATACTTGGAAATGTTTTCTCTAAATCTCTTGTTATCCCAAAAAAACAAATTGATATTTTCTTTTTATTTACCATTAAATTGTCTTTTAAATTATATTTAAATTATTTTATATTATTCCCGATAAAAGATCTAAAATGAAATTTATTTTTTTGATATTAAATACTTATTGATCATCCAGTATTCCCTGCCTTTTAGTAATAAGGTTTATCTCTTTTTTATTCCCTTCATTAAACCAATCTAAATTTTCTATGTACCAATTAATAGTTTTTATTATTCCTTCTTCAAAGGTAATTTTTGGTCTCCAATTTAAATCATTTAAAATACTGTTCGAATCAATAGCATACCTGTAATCATGGCCAGGTCTATCTTTGACAAATTTAATTAATTTCTTATATGAACTGTTAATAGGACGAACTATATCCAATTTATTACAGATAATATTAACTACTTCAAGGTTCGACTTTTCACTAGATCCACCAATGCAATAAGTTTTTCCGGGTTTAGATGAAAATAATACTTTTTTTAAGGCATCAATATGATCTTCAATATAAATCCAATCACGTATATTTAATCCATCGCCATAAATTTCAATTGGGTTTTGATTCAATGCACTTAAAATAACTTTTGGAATTAATTTTTCTGGGTATTGTAATGGACCAAAATTATTTGAACAGTTAGATATCAAAATGGGCAAATTATAAGTATATGACCATGCCCTAACAAGATGATCGCTTGCAGCTTTTGATGCAGAGTATGGACTTCTTGGAGAGTAAGGTGACTTTTCATTGAATTTGCCATTATTACCTAAAGATCCAAAAACTTCATCAGTACTAATATGATGAAACCTAAAACTTTCCCTCTTTTCAGGGGATAATTCTTTATGAAAAATTCGTGCTGCCTCTAAAAGATTTTTTGTTCCAACTATATTGCTATCAACAAAAATGCTTGGATCATCAATTGATTTATCTACATGACTTTCAGCAGCAAGATGCATTATGCAATCTGGATTAGAGGAAGATATTACCTTTGATAAATAATCAAAATCACAAAGGTTAACTTTAAAAAATTTATATCTTTGTAATTGTTTCTGCTCCAAATTATCAAATAATTTTAAATTAAATGAATAACTAACCTTATCTATATTAATTACAGAATGATTAGTTGTTTCTAACAAATTTTTAATTAAATTTGCACCTATAAAACCTGCACCTCCTGTTATAAGTATAATCATTTTATTTTATTAGAAGAAGTTAGAACTGGCTTTTTCAGTATTTTTTTTAATTCATCTCTCCAATGAGAAGATTTAATATTAAAAAAAATTTTGGTTTGGTAACTATTTAAAAAAGAATATTTAGGTCTTGAAGCTTTTAACTTGAAATTTTTTGAAAGAATTGGAATAACATAAGTGACTCTAGAAATAAGGCCATTTCTTAATAATAGCTTTCCAATTACCTCAGCAAAATAATACCAAATCGCTAAGCCTGAATGAATCCAATGGAATATTAAGGTTTTTGATCTTTCTAATTTATTTGGTCTAATTATCTCCCAAAATAAATTAGCTAAAGAATAAGTATTTTTAGGACTTCCCACTTGATCTATAATTACCTTTAATGGTTGATTTGTTAAACAATATTTTTTTTGTAATTCTAACATTGTTGTCAAAAGAATTTTCCAGAATCACTATATATCAGAATATTTCGGAATAATATATGAGCATGACAATTAAAGATATAGATATCCGCTTTTGCTTTTGAGACTCCATAAACTGAAATAAAATCAAAATTATCATCAAAATAATAAGCATGATATGGTTGACCATTAAAAAATAAATTGGTAATTATTTGTAAAAGACGGACTCCATATTTATTTAAAATTTTGCAAAGATCTTTAGATGCTTCAGCATTCAATTGAAATGTAAATTTGTTCATTTCTTCTGCTTTATCGATTTGCGTAAAATCAGCAGCATTAATAATCCCTTTATGATTTTTCCTTTATTACTAATCACTATCTCTAGAATCATAAGATGACCTTTTTTTGAATTTCATTAGATTTATTAAATAACTACCATAACCACTCTTGATTAATCCTTTAGCAATTTCTCCCAGTTGATAGTCATTAATCCAACCTTTTCTCCAGGATATTTCCTCTGGCAATCCTATCTTTTGACCTTGACGCTTCTCTATAGTCTGAATGTATGAAGATGCTTCATTTAATGAATCTATAGTACCTGCATCTAACCAAGTAGCATTACAGTCAATCTTTTTAACAAATAATTTACCCTCTTTTAAATATTTATTATTAAGATCTGTGATTTCTAGTTCACCTCTATCAGATATTTTTAATTCTTTAGATTTCTCAACCACAGTTTCATCATAAAAATATAGTCCAGTTGTTGCATATTTACTTAAAGGTTTTTTTGGCTTTTCTATAATTTCTATAACATAACCATCATCAGAAAAATTAACATTGCCATATCTTTCTGGATCACTTACTGGATAAGCAAAAATATAGGCTCCTTCTTCTTTTTTGAGAGAAATATCAAAAAATTCTTTTTCAAATCCACAAAAGATATTATCTCCAAGTATGAGTGCTGTATTAGTATCTTTAATAAAGTTTTCACCAATTATAAAAGCCTCCGCTATCCCATTTGGAGATTTCTGCACTTCATATTGAATTTCAATCCCATAATTAGAGCCATCTCCTAATAGAGATTTAAAAATATCAATATCCCGTTCAGTAGTTATAATTAAAATCTCTCTTATATCGGCACTCATCAAAGTGGATAAAGGATAATAGATCATCGGTTTATCGTAAACAGGCAACAATTGCTTACTAATTACCTTTGTTATTGGATATAGCCTTGTTGCATTACCACCTGCAAGAATTATTCCTTTTCTGCTCATGGAATGATTAAATTTTTATCTATTATACAATATGCTTTTAATTTGACTTTTAGAAAAAAGTAAATAAAAAATATTTATTTTTAGTTTTTGACAAGAAATAAATTAACACTACAAATTATATATTTATAACTCGAAAAGTTTATGAAAATTGAAGGATTAGTCCAAAAATTAAATATTTAATATAAGCTCTTTTTCTTTGGTTGCGGAGGTGGTCGATGAGATTACTTATTTATTTAATAGCAATCTTAGTTTAAGATCATTTTTTGACTAAAGCTTCTTTTAAAAATTTATTTATTAAACCATCTATATGGCTAATCATCTCATCATTAATAACAGGCGAACATCCTATAAAAAAAACATTATCTAGTACTTTAGAAGCATTTGGATAATTTAAAGGATCATCTAAACCTTTATACGCAGGATGCATCAACATATTCCCTGCAAAATAATTTCTGGTTTGTACTCCATTTTTTTCTAGAAATTCAACAAGACTTTTTTTACTTAAAGAGTCATCATTCTGACTACAAACAATAGGCACACCAAACCATGAAGTTTCTGCTGAATTTTTCTCAGAAATAACCTTTATGCCAGGTATTTTTTCAAAAATTTTGGTAAGTTTATCCTTATTCAATCTACGTAAATTATGAATCTGATCAAATTTACCTAATTGGATTAAACCAATAGAACCTAAAAGATCTGCTGGTTTAAGATTATAGCCTTGTACTCCAAAAACATACTTATGATCAACAATTTTATTATAGCCATCTAACCATTTATCAAATCTTTTTCCACAAGCTCCATTTCTTAATTTATTTTGAGAACCAACGCAAAAACAATCTCTTCCCCACCAAGCAAAGCTTCTAGCAATTGATATTATTTCTTCGTTATTTGAAGAAACCATTCCTCCTTCGATAGTACAAATATGATGCGCAGGATAAAAAGAACATGAAGCTGAAACTGCATTTTTAGTAAGAAAATCATTTTTCCATTTGCTTCCTAAGGAATCACAATTATCAGCAATATATTTTAATTTTTTATCTTCGATTATTTTGAGGAATTTATCCATATCATAGGGGTTACCTAGAACTGGAGAAGAAATAACGGCAACAGTTTTGTTTGATATCTTTTTTTCTAAAAGATCTAAGTCCCAATTTAAATCATGAAAGTCAATATCAACAAATATTGGTTTAAGTCTATTCTGTATTATTGGATTTAAAGTTGTAGGGAACCCACAAGCACATACAATAATCTCATCATCATCATTCCATTTATAATATTTCTTAAGTGCAGCAATCATGACAAGGTTTGCAGAAGATCCAGAATTAACCATTACTGATCTTTTGAAACCAAATTTTTTTGAAAATTCATTTTCAAATCTATTAGTATTCTCACCAGCAGAAAGCCATTTTCCTCCCAACAAAGTGGTTATAGCTGCAACAACTTCCTCATTATCCCAGTAAGGACCTGAATAGTATATTGGTTCACCTTTCTTCCAGCTTTTATTAGCCAAATAAGGAAATAGTTCATTATTACTTCCTTCAAGAGAATTTATAAAACTTGAAACTTGTTGATTTAAAGTCATAATTTAATTTACAAACATAAGTCATTGATGATTTCATCAATTGATAAATTTGGTACAAAACCAAGTTTTTTTATTTTAAAAGTATTCATGGCAAAGTTTTTAACCTGTACAATTTTGTGAAATTCTGTGGCATCTATATACTTAATTTCAGACTTTGAATTCAACAATTTTTTAGCTTTATTTATTATATATCCTATTTCTGTAGATTCACCCCTACCAATATTATAAATCTCATTAATTCTTCCCTTCTCACATATTAGATTTATGGCACTACATATGTCTGAAACATGCAAAATGTCTCTTGATGGAGTTCCATTATCGTAAAGACTAACCATTTCGTTTTTTTTCAATAAATCAATCATATAACCTATAGCATTTTTCTTTTTAGATACTTTTTTATCTCCAGTTCCAATAGCGTTACACAATCTTAAAATCCTATAATTTTGTTTAAAAGTTTTGCAAAAAGAAATCAATAAGTCTTCCGCGGCTTTTTTAGTAATCGAATAAAATCCTTTTGGGTAACAAATTGAATCTTCATTAGCTGGCATATCAGTATCTCCGTATACAAACCATGAGCTTATAAAATTAATAGTGATATTTCCTTCTTTACAAAATTCTAAAACTTCACAAAGGATTTTTAAATTTGTTTCAACATCTAAAAGAGTATTTTCAAAAACATTATAGTTATCTACTGTGCTAATAAAGTAAAGTAAGTTACTGGTTTTAGGTTTTCTATCGGTCCTATCCTGAATAATGCAATTTGAATAAATATTGCAATATTCGCTACCTATAAATCCTGTGCCTCCAAACACGTTTAATAAATCATTATTCATTTGTATTTAAACTATAATAATTTAAGAATTTAATTTGTTTATATTACAAAATTCTATACTAAGATATTTCTAATTAGTTATTGTAACTAATGATTTCTATTTAAAAATTAATAAATTACATATTCTTCATTTCAAATTTATTAATTTTAGAAACTTCTTTTAAATTAATCAAGACTAAAAAATACTCAAAGTCAAAAAATTTATAAAATTACTTTCTTGAATATTTCGCCATATTTGGAAATTGGTAAAAATTTTAAATTACTAAATTATTAATATAAACTTGTCGAACAGAATTATTTTTTAAAATATAAGTTTAATTATCCAAAATACTTTAAGGTTATGATGTTTTTACCCAATTAGTCATTATTGAAAATAAAAAACTTATTTGTAAGTTTGAATCGTTCTTATTAGAATGTCCAATACTGAATGCTCTTGATTTTTCAAAATTAGATTATTCTTAAACAATTAAAATCTTAGAGTTATGATTGTAGATTAGTAATTTATATACAAATCTTTCTTGTTAAAAAAATCGATTCTAATTCTCCAATATTAGTACCACAATCTAAAATAAAACTATTAAAAGAAAAATTTATTTTTCTAATTTATATATTCTTACAAAACTTTATCCTCTTTCGGCAATAAAATAATAGTAAGAGATAATGTTTTGCCTTTTTGCACATATATCAACTAAAATTAAAGAAATTGACGTTTATGAAAAATAAAAAGAGAAATTTAATTACTGGAGGAAATGGATTCCTTGGTTGTCATCTTGCAAGAAAATTATTAGAAAGTGGAGAAGAAGTTATATCTCTGGATAATTTTTTTACAGGAACTAAAGATAATACAAAAGATCTTAACAAATATCCTAACTTTGAATTAATTAGGCATGACGTTATTGATCCCATAAAGATTGAAGTTGATAAAATATGGCATCTAGCCTGCCCAGCCTCACCAATTCATTATCAATTTAATCCCATTAAAACTAGTAAGACCATTTTTTTGGGAACATATAATATGTTAGGTCTAGCAAAAAGAGTTGGGGCTAAGTTTTTGTTGGCTAGTACCAGTGAAATCTATGGAGATCCTGAAGTACATCCACAAATAGAATCTTACAGAGGCTCTGTAAATACCACTGGAATAAGAAGTTGTTATGACGAGGGCAAAAGAATAGCTGAGACTCTGTGCTCAGATTATCAAAGAATACATGGAGTAGATATTCGAATAATGCGGATATTTAATACATATGGACCAAATATGAGATTTGATGATGGCCGAGTAATAAGTAACTTTATAGTTCAAGCCCTCAAAAATGAAAAAATTACAATTTATGGAGATGGGAATCAAACCAGGTCTTTTTGTTTTGTAGATGATTTAATTAATGGCATGATTCTTTTAATGGAAAGTAATTATCAAAAACCTATTAATATTGGTAATCCAAATGAATTTTCTATAAGAGAACTTGGTTATCTGATAAAGGAGTTAATAAATCCTGGATTAGAATTCTGTTATGAAAAGTTACCACAGGATGATCCTAAACAGAGACAACCATCAATTAAATTGGCCAAAGAGATTCTTAACTGGGAGCCTAAGGTTGAATTAAAAGAAGGTTTAATAAAAACAATTGAATGGTTTACTAGAAACCTGTAAAAGATTTGCTAATAAGATTTTTAAATAACATTAAATTTATTTGAGAGAATTAATTTAATATCAAAATAATTTAGATTATCAATTCAAAAGTTTCTTGAATGTATTTTTTATTAAAAAATTATAAATGAAAAT
>MDTB01059810.1_pt1 | contig 12033 bp, 12 predicted proteins | sample 811161 | NCBI WGS metagenome assembly MDTB01 (sample SAMN05326650, study PRJNA326480) | marine metagenome | isolation source: seawater | place: Mediterranean Sea | collected 2009 | reverse complement strand
TATATACTTTGGAAAATCAGTTTCTCCAAAAATTAGACCAATCATAATTTAATTTTGTGGTGCGCAAATAGGTCTTTTTTTATCTCTTTCAATAAATCTTATTACCTCTGATACGAGCTCATTATCTTTATACTCACCGTTAATTTTACTTAAATTTTCGTGTAAATTTTTTGAAGAGAAAATTTCTTTATAAGCTCGATCTAATCCCATTATTTTTTTATTATCATATTTTTTTCTTCTTAGGCCTATTAAATTTAACCCTTGTAGGTAGTTTCTATTGCCTATAGATAGACCAAACGGTGGTACATCTTTTAAAACGCCTGTCATTCCTCCAATCATGGCTAATCTACCAATTCTAGTAAACTGCTGAACCGCAGAATTCCCTCCAATTACAACTGAGTCTTCAATTTTGACGTGACCGCCTAAAGGTACATTGTTTGCAATGATTACATTGTTTCCAATTATACAATCATGCGCAATATGCGAAGATATCATTAGCAAACATTCATTACCTATTATTGTTTTAGATCCACCACCTTCTGTGCCCGGATTGATTGTAACATATTCGCGAATAATATTTTTTTCACCTATGGTTAAACTGTTTTTTTCATTTTTAAATTTAAGATCTTGTGGTTGAGTACCTAAACTTGCAAAAGGAAAAATTTTTGTTCCTTTTCCAATTTTTGTAAAACCTTCGATATGTACATTTGAAACTAATTCAACTTCATCAGATAACTCTACATTTGGGCCTATATAACAAAAAGGTCCAATTTTTACTTTATTTGAAATCTTAGCATTTTTATCAATTACGCTAGTATTATGTATCATTATTTTCTATCAACAATAGTTGCTGACCACTCTGCATCTGCCATTCTTTTTCCATTAACTTTTGCTGTGCCTTTATATTTCCAAACTCTACTGTGAGATCGAATAGCTTCAATCTCTAAATGAAGTTCACAGTCTGGAAGGACAGGGCTCCTAAATCTAGCTTTATCAACACTCATTAGATATACTAATTTGTTTGCGTACTCAGCTGGGTCTATGCCATGGGCTGTTAAAGCTGCTGCCGCTTGACCGAATGCTTCTACAATAAGAACTCCTGGCATAACTGGTTGTCCTGGAAAATGACCTTGAACATAAAATCCCTCTTTTTTCACATACATAATTGCTGTAGCTGATTTTAAATGAACTATATTTGTAAGCTTATCAATTAATAACATAGGTTCTCTATGTGGAAGGAGTGCTTCAATTTCTTTTTTATTAAGTTCTGTTTTAGTCATTTCTACTTTTCTTCATAAAGTCCCTTAGAGGAACTGCAGGATAACCCATTACAATTTGATTATCTTTAATATCTTTTACAACGCCACTTCCACCACCTATTTTTACGTTATTACCTATGTTCAAGTGTCCAGAAACTCCTGCTTGCCCGCCTATTGAAACATTATTTCCTATTAATGAACTCCCTGCAAAACCTACTTGGCCAGCTATCATGCAATTGTCTCCGATTTTCACATTGTGTGCAATATGAACCTGATTATCTAAATAACTGTTTAAACCTATTAATGTATCATCTATTGAACCTCTATCTATCGTGCATCCAGATCCAATTTCCACATAATTTGATATTAAAACTCTTCCAATGTGAGGAAATTTAAAATTTTTGTTTTTAATAGGGATAAAACCAAATCCTTTTAAGCCAATTTTACAATTATCTTGAATTACCACTTTATCTCCCAAAATTGAGTTTTTAATTATATTTCCAGAACCAATTACACACTCTTTACCTATAACAACGTCATGTTCAATAATTGAATTAGATCCAATAACTGAATTTTTACCAATTTTAACGTTTTTACCAATTAAAACATTATTACCAAATTTAACAGACTTGAATTTGTTTGAAGAAGGTTTTTTTACAGACAAATCAGGATAATCAATATCTGCATTAGTATAAATTTTATTAAGAGTTTTCGCTAATTCATACAGAACGTTTTTAACAACTATCACGATAGAGTCTTTATTTACGAATTTTTTTAAATTTTCTGTTGTTATACAAGCACCTGCTTTAGTATTAGAAGCTTGTGACGCATAATTAGACTTATCGAAAAAAGTAAGATCATTTTTTTTTGCTACATGTAGAGCTTTAACATTATCTACTTTAAAATTTTTTAAAATTTTGGTTTTAGGAAATAAATCTTTTAATTTTATACTTTTTTTTTTGAAAAAAAAAACTGAACTCATCAAATATTAATCAATTTTTACAGATTTAATTTTGTCATTTAGCAATTTCATTACGTCATTTGTTATATCTAATTTTTCATCAGCTAAAATTAAATTTTTTTTATTAATTACCATTCTTATATTTTTTTTTTGCATATATTCTTTGATCAATGGATTTAAGTTTTTTAGCAATTCATTCTTAGCTTTAGCTCTTTGTTTGGATATTTTTGAAAGAGCCTCACTTCTATTTTTTTGTAATTCTGAAACCTTTTTTCTTAATTCCATTACCTGTTTCTTATATTCATCGGCTGAAATTAGTTTCTTTTGTTGTATAACTTTTTTTTCCTGTTCTTGCAGATCTTTTTGAGTTTTATTTAATTTGCTTATACTCTGGTCTAATTTACTCTTAAGTTCTTTTTGAGCTTTTTTTCCAGCGGTACTTTCATTCAGAATTTTTTGAAAATCTATAAAGTAAGGGGAGTCTGCAAATAGGTTATTTGTAGAAAAAATAAGAAATGTTATAATTAAAATTTTTCGAAAAATTTTCATTTAAAAAGTAGTTCCTAAATTAAAATTAAAGCTTTCTGTATGATCAGTACTAGCTTTTGATAAATTTGTCGATAAAACAAAAGTCATTGGTCCTAATGGTGAAAGCCAACTTGCTGCAGCACCAGTAGATGATCTAATTTTTCTACTCTCGTTTATAGTTTCATCATAATCTACTCCCCAAACATTTCCAAAATCTAAAAATAAACTGACATCAGTTTTAGTATTTTCTGGAAGTAAATTTGGTAAGTTAGCCTCTATATTTAATGCTGCTGCATAATTTCCACCAACATGATCTTGCCCGTCAACAGGCCCAACCCTACCTTTTTCAAAACCTCTTAGTCTTTTAGAGCTTAAATATTTTCTTTTACTTAATCTTACGTCATCATCATTTAATCCATTTATTGAAGATAAGTAAATTTTTCCAGCACCTACAACATTTTCTGAAAAGGTTTTATATCCACTATATGTTAATGTATTAGAAATGTAGTTTCTATCTGCGTAAAAAGGTATTGTTTGATCAAATCCAAAAATAGATCCCTTTGTTGGCATAAATGATCTATCTCTTCCATCAAAATTAAAACCGTAAGATCCTGCTAGCTCGGAAAATTCACCACTCTGTTTTGCTAAAGCTGAACTAGCACTACTATCTGTTCTTAAATCATCATAAGTTGCGCTTATTCCAAGATTTGTAAAAATATTTTTATATTGTTCAAATTTGGTATTTACACCGGTAGAAATAATAGTATTTTCATAACCTTGATCGGGCTTATCATTTTTTTCATTTGAGATAAAATAATTAATTGAGTTTCCTAAAAAGTCATAATTTGGATCAGTATAATTTAAAATACCTGATAATGACTCAGTATCTACTTCAAGCCCAAAATTTACTCTTTTACCTTGTCCAAACCAATTATTTTCACTTACGTTAATTGCAAACGTCCCGCCGTTTGTTCCAAAGCCAGCTCCTGCACTAATTTCACCTGTAGGTTTTTCATCAACATCAATGTTTATGATTTTAAGATTTTCCTCTGATCCTTGAGCTATATCATATCTTACATCATTAAAAATGTTTCTAGATTTAATTTCTGAAATTGATTTCTCAAGACTTAATTTAGTGAAAGGATCCCCCTCATCCAAAATTAATTCACCTCTTATTACAGACTCATTCGTCACATTATTGCCTACAATGTTTATCCTCTCAACTAACGTTTTTTCACCCTCGAAAATATTAAATTTTATTGAAATGGAGTCGTTTACAATAGTTTCCTCTACGTTGTGCTCAACAAACTGTAAATTATTTTTTTCAATTATTTCATCAATTTCTTCTAAAAGATCTTTTACTTTAAATGGGGAATAATATTCACCTATAATTTTTTTGTAGTTATTATCTAAAGATAAAAATAATTCTTTATCGAAAGTTGGGTCTACGTCTGTTACAATTTTATTTATTCTATATCTTTTTCCCGCGTTAATTGAATAAATTAAATCTATGTTTTGATTTTTATTAATTTCAGCAGAATTTGATGTTACCTCCACATCATAAAATCCTAATGATTTATAATAATTTTTAAGCAGACGTATATCAAGATTTACAAGATTTTGACTAAACTTTGTGTTCCTAGAAATAATTTTCCAAAAACGATCTCTTTCACTAGCAACGATATTTCTCAAACGATTGGCTCTAATTTTTTTATCTCCTATAAAACTTATAGATGAAATTTTTGTAACTTCACCACGATCTATCTCAATTAAAATATCGAAATTTGAATTTTCTAATTCTTTAATTTTTGCGTCAATATTTGCAAAATTATAACCAATTGAAGAATAAAGATTTTTAATTAGATTTATATCTTTGGAAAGAGACGATTTGATAAATGATTTTTTTTCTTTTGTTGAAATTTGTTTTTTTATTTCATCTTGAATGCTTTTTCTCTTTTCACCTTTAATGATTAATTGATTTACTATTGGATATTCTTTTACTTTTATATTTAAAATTCCATTTTTTTGATTTATTTTCACATCTTCAAAAAAATTTGTTGAATATAAATCTTGTAATATTTGGTTGATTTTTTTTTCATCGACATTTTCATTAAGTTTAATACCACCGTAAACTTTGATAGTTTCCTCACTAATCCTATTGTTACCTTCTATTTCAATTTTGGTTATATTAGCGGCAAATAAATTCAAAATAATAAAGAAAGAGCAAAATATTTTAATTATAAATTTATAAAATTTTTTCATATTTTCCTTCTAATTACAGATTTTGCCCAATTATCTATTTTTAAGATTTGATCAATTTTCAAAGGGTTTTTTATAGCATATTTTTTATAATTTCTATCCTTCATAATGCTGAAAATATGTTTGTATATGTTCAAAAAAGGCAGTTTTTTTTTTAAAAACTCACTAACAAGTATTTCATTTGCTGCATTAACAATAATAGGTGTAGATGGCAATTCATTTACTCTCTGTTTCAATTTGATTATTGGAAAAATTTTTTCATTAACTTTTTGAAATGTCAGATTCTCTATAGTCTTTTTTTTTTATTTTTTTTACGTTGATAAAAATTGTCTATATTTATCTTTCCATCAAAAATAGCATTTGCTAAAGGAATCACCATTGATGTTTCGTGATAGATGAATTTAAAAAGACCATTATTTAAATGTATGATCGCATGAACAAGTGAGTTTGGGTGTATTAATATATCTATTTTAGACCCTGGAATTGAAAATAGTTTTTGTGCCTCAATTAATTCCAAAATTTTATTCATCAATGTCGCTGAGTCTATTGTAATTTTTTTTCCCATTTTCCATTTTGGATGATTTAAAGCGTCAGAGGGTGTAATTTTTTTTAATTGTTTTTGCTTAAAATTTAAAAATGGGCCGCCAGAGGCAGTAATATAAATTTTTTTTATTTCATTCAATTTATGATTTTCTAATAATTTCATTATTGAATAATGTTCAGAGTCTACTGGTATAATTTTTGTATTATTTTTTTTTGCTTGGTGTTTGATTAATTTCCAACCACATATAATTGCCTCCTTATTAGCTATTAAAATTTTTTTAGTTCGATGTATCATGTTAATTGTTGGTTCAAGACCAGAGATTCCTGGGATAGCTGAAACTGTAATATCACTTTTTTTGATTACAGAATTTTTATCAAATTTATTAATAATTTTAACTTTTCTTTTTTTAAATTTTTTTTTTACTTTTTCAAATACCTCTCTATTAAATATCAAAAAAAAATTAGGCTTATACTTTTTGATTTGATTACAAATTAAATTAAAATTTTTATTTGCAGATAAAAGATTAATATTAAAATCATTTTTTTTTCTATCTATAATTTTTAAAGTCGAAACTCCTACAGAACCTGTTGAGCCTAATATTGAAATTTTTATTTTCATTTAATTTAATATTGTTAGTGAAATAAAACCTACTGGGATGCCTAAAAAAATTCCATCTAATCTATCTAGCATACCACCGTGACCTGGTAAAAGGTTACCTGTATCTTTAATTTTTGCTTTTCTTTTCAGGAATGAAAAAAATAAGTCACCTATTTGACAGCCTATTGAAGTTAAAATACTTACAATCAAAATACTTGATGAAAAAGATTTGGTAAAATAAAAAAATAAAATATTAATAGTAATGGCTGAAAAAAAAATTGCTCCTAAAGCTCCTGAAACTGTTTTTTTGGGACTTATACTTGTTAATTTAGGTCCTTTTAAAATTTTACCAGTTACATAACCACCAATGTCTGATGCGAAACATCCGCATAAAATTATGAATAAAATTATTTTTAGATATGTAACGTTAGCAAAAAAGAAAAAGAATAAACAGAAAACAAATACATAAATTATGAATATAAGATTTTCAATAAATTGCTTATATTTATTTTTTGAAATTTTTTTAATAATATTAAAAAACTCTATAATTGAAAAAATTCCGAATATTAATAATAATAAAAGTAAAATAAAATTATAATTGAAAATAAGAAAGACTGATATAATTAGGATTAATGATGTGATTAGTCTTTTATTAAAATCTTTTTTAATCATATTCTTCCAAAATTTCTTTTTATTTTATTAAATTTTTTTACTATTCTATTTAAATCATTAATATTGAAATCAGGCCATAATTTTTTTATAAAAAAAAGTTCTGCATATGCTAATTGCCACAACATAAAATTACTCAGTCTTTGATGGCCCCCAGTTCGTATCAAAATATCTGGATTTGGCATATTTTTAAAATAGAAATTATTTTCTATATTTTTTAATGTAATTTTTTTTTTTATTTTTTTCAGAGATTGTAGTATTTCATTTTTTGAACCATAATTGATCGCCAAATTTACTTTTATTTTCTTATTTTTTTTTGTTAACTGAATACTTTTTTTCAATGTTTTTCTTGTTTGTTTAGGAATTTTACTTAACTCACCCATAATATTTAATTTTATCCCCTGTTTAACTACATTATCTATTTCCAAAGAAAAATATTTATTTATTAACTTAAAAAGAAAGTTTATTTCAACTTGAGGTCTCTTCCAATTTTCGGAGGAAAATACATAAAAAGTTATTACGGGAATTTTAAGTTTTATTGAATGAGACACAATTTTTTTTACAGTCTCTAATCCTTTCAAATGTCCGTAATTTCTTCCTTGTTTCTTTTTTACACCCCAACGACCATTGCCATCCATTATAAAAGCAATATGGCTGAGCTTATTCATATCTGACTTATTTCTTTTTCCTTCTCGGCTAGAATTTTTTCTATATTTTCAATATTCAAATCTGTAATCTTCTGAATTTCTTTTTCAAATTTTTCATTATCATCTTCAGAAATATTTTTATTTTTTAATTTTTTTTTTAAATCTTCATTCGCCTCTCTTCTTATATTTCTTATAGCTATCCTTCCTTTTTCACCCATATTTTTTAAAATCTTAATAAGGTCTTTTCTTCGCTCTTCAGTCAAATCTGGAATTCTTAATCTTATAATTTGACCATCAATTTGAGGATTAATTCCGAGTTCTGATTTTTGTATTGCTCCTTCAATTAAAGAGGTATTTGCTTTATCCCAAACTTGAATTGAAATTAATCTTGCTTCAGGAACACTAATTGTTGCAACTTGGTCAATTGGCATTTGTTGTCCGTAAACATCGACTTTAATTGTATCAAGCATATTGGTATTAGCTCTACCTGTTCTTAAAGTTGATATATCTCTTTTAAAAGATTGAATACTTTTATCCATCTTTAATGAATAATTTTTAGCTTGAAACTCTGAAGACACCTTTAAATTCCTTCTCCAACTTTATATCTTGTAAAATTTATGATTTGCAGTACTTTTTCTGTGGAATTTTCTTTTAAAATATCTGAAACTTTTTTTTTTGGATCCATGATCCATATCTGATTAAGCAATGAATTATCATTTAAAAATTTTGATATTTTTCCTTTAGCAATTTTTTCAGCCATCTGTGCTGGTTTTCCTGAATTAGTTATCTCTGCTTTTATAATTTCAAGCTCCTTTTCAACTAATTCCTTTTTTATCCCTTCCTTGTCTATTGCTAATGGGTTTGATGCTGCTATGTGCATTGCTATTTTAGTGCCAATATCCTCGTTTTTCCCTTTCAAGATGCCTTTTAATTTTACTATAGAAATTATTTTGCCAACACCTTTTTCAATAGCTGAATGCACATAAAAAAAATTGACTCCATTTAAATTATCAAAGAAATCCGATCTTCTTATTGTAATTTTTTCACCTATTTTTGAAATTAAATTTACCAAGTTATCTTTTACTAATATTCCATTAACCATTTTACTTTCATTTAATTTTTTAAGATCTCCTTTTGTATTAAAATTTATTTCCGACAATTCTTTACAAAAACTTATGAAATCTTTATTTTTTGCAACAAAATCTGTTTCACTATTAATTTCAATTAAAGAAATTTGCCCATTATCTTCTTTTACTAAAGCTAATCCTTCGGATGCAGTTCTGCTCATTTTTTTTGAAGCTTTAGCTATTCCTTTTTTCCTTAAAAATTCAATCGATTTTTCTATATCACCGTCCGCCTCATCAAGTGCAAGTTTACAATCTTTGAAACCTACTCCGGTCATCTCTCTTAATTTTTTTATGTTGTCTAGTAAATCTTTATTTGACATTAGATGATAATCTAAAATTAATTTCCTTTTTTTTTTGAAGTTTTATCTTCAGTGCCTTTTATAAATTTTTCAGCATCTTTGATCGTATTTTTTAAAAGGTCGCAATATAGATTAATTGACCGCCTTGCATCATCATTGCCTGGTATTGGGAAATCTATGCCTGATGGATCAGAATTAGTATCAAGAACTGCAATTATAGGAATACCTAATTTCTTTGCTTCGGCAACGGCCAGGGATTCTATATTGGTATCTATAATAAAAATTAAATCTGGAATTTTTTTCATTTCAGAAATGCCGCCTAAAGATCTTTGAAGTTTTTCTTTCTCTTTTCCGAATTTGAGTATTTCTTTTTTAGTAAAACCAAGATTTTCTTTTGAAAGTTGGTCATCTAATTTTTTAAGTCTTTTGATAGAGTTTTGAATAGTATTCCAATTAGTAAGCATGCCACCAAGCCACCTATAATTCACATAATATTGACCTGTTTCTTTTGCTAATTCACTTATTTGTTCTGAAGCTTGTTTTTTTGTTGAAACAACTAATAATTTTCCTCCATTAGAAATTACATTGTGAACTTGTAATAAAGCATTTTTGATAAACTCGACTGTTTGCGTAAGATCTATGATGTGAATAGAATTTTTTTCTCCAAAAATATATTTTTTCATCTTTGGATTCCATCTTAAGGTTTTATGGCCGAGGTGCACTCCGGCTTCCAACAATTGTTTAATATCTACCTTAGGTACGTTCATAATTTTTCCGGTTAATCCACCACAGCAATTCCAAAAATTTGGACCGGTAGGGCAATGCCCTTGCAACTGTGTGCGAAATAACAACACATATATACAAACAGAATAAAAAATCAACTGTCTATACTGTTATTTTTTCCACGTATTTCTTAGCTTTTAGCGCTTTAAGATGATTTAAGTCAAATTTTCTATTTTCTTGAAGTGAATAATACGCTTGTTTATTTTTATCTTTGATCACTAAATTAATTTGTGTTTCGCCTTTATTTGATAATAAATTTTTTATCTCTGCTAAATCACAATCTATTTTTAATTCAATTGTAACTTTAGAGTAAGGTTTATTTAAAACATCATCTAAACTTAAAATTTTTTTTATGTTAATTCTTTTTTTTAAATTTTCTTCTTTAGTATTTTCCTTGTGCAAAGTTAGAACAAATGACTCGGACTCTTTTAGTTTTTCTCTGTTGGATATTAAGCTCTCAGCAAATAAAAAAAGTTCAAATTCAGCCTGTTTATCACTAAATTTAATTATTGCATACGGAGTTCCCTTAGCGCTTTTCTTTTCTTGAATTGACATTATAGTTCCTGCGACGAGACCCTCTTTATCTTTACTATTATAAAATTGATTAAAAGAGCAAATGTTCAATTGTTCAAATATTTCATTAAATTCAGAAAGAGGATGATTAGTTAAATAAAAACCTAAAGACTTAAATTCTTCAGATAAAAGTTCTTTTTGTTTCCAAGGTACAGTGGCTAAAAATTCAAAACCCTCTTGATTAAAGTTTTGATTGTCAAATAGGTTAGTTTGTTTATTTTCTTTATCATCGTTTATATTTTTAATTTTTTGAATTATTTTTGGTATTGAAGTCAAAATTTTATTTCTGTCTTTATCAAATTCATCAAACACGCCCGACTTAGTTAAACCCTCTAGTTGCAGCTTATTTACGTCTTTAGCATTTACTCGATTTATAAAGTTAGTAAAAGACTTAAACTTTCCATTTTTTTCTCTTTCTGTAATTATATTTGAGATAGCCTCATATCCTACGTTTTTTATAGCTCCTAGCCCATAATAAAGTTTTCCTTCGATAGCTCTAAAATCCGAGAAACATTCATTTATTGAGGGTTTAATTATTTCAATGTTTAATTTTTTTAGTTCTTCTACAAATTCCCTTAATTTAGAAGTATTAGTTAATTCAGTTGACATAGTTGCTGCTATGAAATCTTCTTTGTGATAGGTTTTTAAATAGGCAGTTTGATAAGCTATTAATGCATAAGCTGCGGCATGGCTTTTGTTAAAACCATACTGTGCAAATGGTTCAATTTTTGTAAATACAAAATTTGCAACATCTTTGGCTATGCCATTTTTAAGTGCGCCATTAATAAATCTTTCTTTTTGTTTATCTAATTCTGATTTTTTCTTTTTTCCCATAGCTCTTCTTAAGATATCTGCTTCGCCTGCTGTAAAGCCAGCCAAGATTTGAGCAATTTGCATTACTTGCTCTTGATAAATAATAATTCCATAGGTTGGTTTTAATATTTCTTTTAAGGTGGGGTGAATGTAATCAGGTTCCCTAACTCCATTTTTGCAATCATTGTAAATGGGAATGTTGCTCATCGGTCCTGGTCTATACAAAGCTACAAGTGCGATAATATCGTCAAATTTATTAGGTTTCATTTGTTTGATTGCTTCTCTCATTCCAGCGCTTTCGAGTTGAAATAATCCAGTTGTCTCACCAGTTGAAAGCATAGAGAATACTTTTTCATCATTTTGATCAATTTTGCTTATATCTAAATCAACTTTTCTGAGTTTTAATCTTTTAATAGTGTTATCAATTACAGTAAGTGTTTTTAGACCAAGTAAATCAAATTTAACTAATCCTGCATTTTCAGAAGAATACATATCGTATTGCGTCGATGGCAAAGTTAAATTAGAACTATGATCAATATATAATGGAAATTGTTCAGCAAGTTTATCTCCAGCAATTACTACTCCTGCAGCGTGCGTTGCCATATTACGATTAAGCCCCTCTAACTTTAAAGAAAGCTCTAAAAGCTTCTTAACTTTAGTGTTATTTTTTACTTCTTCTTTAAATCTAGGTTCTCTATCGATGGACTCTTGAAGTGAAAGAGGTCTAGATGGATCAAAAGGAACCATTTTACAAATTCTATCTACATGTCCATAAGAAAGACCTAAGACACGGCCAACATCTCTTAAAACCATTCTTGCTTTTAATTTTCCAAAGGTAATTATGTGGGCTACACCATTTTTGTATTTAGTTTTTAAATATTCAAATACTTTATCTCTTTTCTCCTCACAAAAATCTATATCAAAATCTGGCATTGAAATTCTATCAGGGTTTAAAAATCTTTCAAAAATTAAAT
>MDTB01037632.1_pt1 | contig 12033 bp, 12 predicted proteins | sample 811161 | NCBI WGS metagenome assembly MDTB01 (sample SAMN05326650, study PRJNA326480) | marine metagenome | isolation source: seawater | place: Mediterranean Sea | collected 2009 | reverse complement strand
TGGAGTCGTTCGCGACCAACCTGAATGAGGAGGCGAAAGCCGGCCGGATTGATCCGTTAGTGGGTCGCGACGACGAGGTAGAGCGTGCGGTACAAATCTTGTGCCGTCGGCGCAAGAATAATCCATTGCTGGTCGGTGAGTCCGGTGTGGGGAAAACCGCCATTGCTGAGGGTCTAGCGAAACGTATCGTTGACGCCAAAGTGCCGGAGGTTGTTGCTGACAGCACGATTTACGCCTTGGACTTAGGGGCCTTAGTAGCAGGTACCAAGTATCGAGGCGATTTTGAAAAACGCTTTAAGGCGGTGCTTGGAGAGCTGAAAAAGGAGCAAGGCTCTATTCTCTTTATTGATGAGATTCATACCATCATAGGTGCTGGAGCTGCCTCAGGTGGTGTTATGGATGCTTCCAACCTGCTCAAGCCGCTGCTTACGTCCGGGCAGATCCGTTGTATGGGCTCGACCACTTATCAAGAGTACCGCGGCATTTTTGATAAAGACCGAGCGTTGTCTCGCCGCTTCCAAAAGATCGATGTCGTCGAACCGGACATCGACGACACCTATAGGATTCTCAAGGGCTTAAAGAGTCGTTTTGAGGACCACTACAATTTGCGGTACACCGACAAAGCATTGCGCACGGCATCAGAGCTGGCCGCTCGGTATATTAACGATCGCTTTATGCCCGACAAAGCCATAGACGTGATTGATGAGGCAGGGGCCGCTCAGCAACTGCAGCCAGCCAGTCGTCGTAAGAAGAGCATAGGGGTCAGCGATGTCGAGCAGGTGGTCGCGAAAATCGCGCGTATTCCTTCAAGCCAAGTAACTGCATCCGACAAAGCGTCACTGCGGGATCTCGACGTCAATCTGAAGATGGCGGTATTCGGTCAGGACGAGGCTATTGAGCAATTAACCACAGCGATCAAGCTGTCGAGAGCGGGTTTGAAGAGCGGTGAGAAGCCGATTGGGTCGTTCTTATTTGCAGGGCCAACCGGTGTTGGTAAAACCGAAGTATGTAAGCAGTTAGCACACACCATGGGCGTTGAGCTATTGCGCTATGACATGTCTGAGTACATGGAGCGACACACGGTTTCGCGCTTGATTGGCGCTCCTCCAGGCTATGTCGGCTTTGACCAAGGTGGCCTGCTCACCGAGGCGGTTACGAAGCATCCGCACAGTATTGTGTTGTTGGACGAGATCGAAAAAGCACATCCAGAGGTATTTAACCTGCTGTTGCAGGTCATGGATCACGGCACGCTTACCGACAATAACGGTCGCAAAGCAGACTTCCGCAACGTCGTACTGGTTATGACCACAAATGCAGGCGCGCAGGAAATGAGTCGCGCATCGATTGGTTTCGCGGAGCAGGACAACTCAACCGACGGTATGGAAGTCATTAAGCGTATGTTCACGCCAGAATTCCGTAATCGACTAGACGCTATTGTGCAGTTCAGCGCATTGAGCATAGATGTGGTTAAAACGGTGGTCGATAAGTTCCTCACCGAGTTGCAAGCTCAGTTAGATGAAAAGCGCGTAACTCTAGAGGTTGATGATGCCGCGCGAGAGTGGCTGGCGCGAGAGGGTTATGACGAGAAAATGGGCGCCCGACCGATGCAAAGGCTCATTCAAGAGAAGATCAAGCGTCAATTGGCAGAGGATTTGTTGTTTGGTGACTTGGCGAATGGGGGCGGGGTCGTGCGCGTTACAGTCGATGCCGGCGAACTGTTGGTTGAAGTCGACGCGCCAGTCAACGCGTAACACATACCTTATAGATTGCTGGCGCCGCGGCGATTAGTCGGAAGCGAGACGACGAGCGTCAGACAAAAGAAAACAGCGAGCTTACATTCTGAAAGTAATGCGGCCTTTAGACAGATCATAAGGGGTGAGTTCAACTTTGACTTGATCGCCGGTGAGGATACGAATGTAGTTCTTACGCATCTTGCCAGAAATGTGTGCGGTGACCGTGTGGCCATTCTCTAGTTCAACTCGGAACATGGTGTTTGGTAACGTGTCGACCACGGTACCGTCCATTTCGATCTGTTCTTCTTTCGACATGCAGAATTAAGCGGTAATTTGAAAGGGGCGCATTGTGCCGGATCACTTACGCAAATAGAAGCGTTAGTCGTAGCGTAGCCATTTGTTGTTTATAAACAGCTCTACAGGCCGATAGTCGGTTTTGTAACTCATCTTCGCGCAATCCTGCACCCAATATCCCAAGTACAGGTAAGGTAGGTCCAACGACCGGCACACCTCGATTTGTTGCAAGATGCTTAACACGCCCAAGCTTCTGCGATGCTCGTTTGGTTCAAAGAAAGTGTAAATTGCAGACAGCCCGTGGATTTGCTGATCGGTGACCGCAACGCTGAGTAACTGTTCGCCGCGGTACAGGCAAACGAAAAAGCTTGCAGACCATGGACTCAAAAGAAAAGACCGGAACTGGTCCTCGCTGGCCGGATACATATCTCCATCAGCGTGTCGCAAGCTGATGTAGCGCGCGTACAAGTTGTAATGTCTGCGGCTAAAGCGAGCGTCCTCTATTTCTAGACGCAGATCTTGATTGTTCTTGAGAATGCGACGCTGTGTGCGCCGCGGGCGAAAGTCCGCGGCCGGTATGCGAGTAGCGATGCATGCGTCGCAGTCGTTACACCGCGGCTGATAGAGGTGGCTGCCGCTGCGTCGGAAACCTCGATCTGTGAGGGCTTGATACAGATTCGAACTGATAATCCGCCGCGGGTCGACGAATAGTGTTTGCGCATCGTTGCGAGACAAGTAAGAGCATGGGTGGGGTGGCGTAAGAAAAAACTGAATTTGTTCGCGATGGTCGTCTTGCATTCAGGCTCTCAGTTTTGCTCGTCATCTATCGATGCTTCCAGTGCGGCAAGCCAATGTTCATGCCCCGCACTCGGAGGCAGGTGGCGGTTCCGCGCTAAACAGTCGAGGAACTCGTTCCTATGCATTTCTTGCACACCCAGAGTTGCAAGATGAGGATTCATCATCTGACAATCAATGAGCTCATAGTCTGCAGCAGCGAGTCGTCGCTGTAAGTCGTGAAACGCCACTTTGGAGGCGTCAGTAATTCGACTGAACATAGATTCGCCAAAAAACATCTTTCCCAACGTTAGGCCATATAAACCACCCACCAGCGTTTCATCTTGCCAAACCTCTACACAATGCGCCACGCCAAGACGAAAAAGCTCTTGATAAGCGGCCTGCATAAGCGGCGTAATCCACGTGCCTTCTTGGCCGTTTCGAGGGGTCTCGGCACAAGCTTCGATTACCATGTCAAAGTTCTCGTCAATGCGGATTTCCAGCGCGCTACTGCGCAACCGTTTCGCCAAGCTGCGAGTGATGCGCATTTGCCCTGGGACTAACACGCCGCGTAGTTTCGGACTCCACCAATAAATTGGTTCCGCATCGTCGTTAAACCAAGGAAAAATGCCGTGACTGTACGCGGTTACGAGCCACTCTGGAGTGAGATCGCCGCCGGCTGCTAAAAGGCCATCTGGCTCGTCGATAGCACTCCTAGGGTCTGGGAAGTGCACTGGTGATTTTGCCAGCAACGGGATGCTCGCCACCCAAGTTAGCCGTAGCGCTGCAAAATTTTCACAAAAGCCGTGGCCCGCGTGTGTGTTGAGATGACGTCCTGCAAGCTTAAGCCGTGTTTCGATCGAGCTTTGACATTGCCACCGGCTTCGACGAAGACAGCTACAAAACGTGCAAAGTCCTCGGCTCGCATGCTGCGGTAGGCAAACAGCAGTTGACTGAATTGGTCAGGTTCCTGCCCCATGGCCTGTTTGTTAAGAAATCCTCGAATGCGTTCTGCATCCCAGACTTCGTCGGTGATTTTTGCCTTGTCGGCCCGCATAAGTGCTCTCAAAGTACGCGAAGGCGGCATTGTACGGTGAGCGTTCTGTCTCTGTCCCGACTTTTGTTAACTCAGTAGTTGTCGTTGATGTGTAGCATTTGTGCGCCATTCTGCTAATGCGTACACTGGCGACGAATTCCCATTGGAGCGGGTGATTGGCGGATTCTGCACCCAACCGATCAATACCTTTTAGAGAGATGGCGCTGGTCTTGCTGGGAACCTGCGCGCTGTTCTTATTGTTGGCAATCGTTTCGTATTCTCCCGATGATCCCTCCTTTAACTTCACTGGAACCGGCGATGACGTGCGTAATCTGGTCGGTTCCAGCGGTGCCTTCTTCGCCGATTTAGCACTCTTGGTGCTTGGTTGGGTGGCGTATTCCATACCGTTGATAATGACCATGATTGGTTTGCGTTTGCTTAGACGCAATGTCCTCCCTTGGTCACCCATGCTTTGGTTTGTACGCACCAGTGGTTGGCTTGGTTTAGTCATTTGCCTGTGCGTTTTATTTGAACTTCACAGCGTGCCGATGCCGATTTTGCCGTCTGGGAGTGGCGGATTCATCGGCATTTGGCTCGGTCAGGCAGGCATAGATGTGTTCGGTCGCGTCGGCCTGACGGTATTGGTTTGTGCTGGTGCCATCATCGGCTTACAGGCGGCTATTGGTTTTTCTTGGTTGGACGTCGCTAAGTTTTTGTTGCGCTTGGTTTCGTCGTTATGGCGTCGGGTTATGGCTTTTACAGATAACCAGGTTGACCGCTATAAAGCGCGCCGTGCGAGTAAAGTAGAGGCGCGCAAAGAGACAAAACTGCGGCTTGAACATCGTCAAGAGGCGTTGCAGAGAGTAACCCAAAAGAGCGAGAGCAAAGCAGAAATAGAAATTCTGCCGACAGCGGCCGCGACCAAGCCCGCAGCCAAGGTCAGTCAAAGAAGGCTATTCGACAGTAAAGGCGTTGGGGAATTGCCTGACATTGATTTGTTAGATGCTCAATCCAAGGACTTAGGCCTGGGTTATTCGGCTGATGTGCTGGCGGCCATGTCTACGCAGTTGGAACTGAAGCTTGCTGATTTTGGGGTAGAAGCCGAGGTGGTGTCTGTACTCCCCGGTCCAGTAGTGACCCGATTTGAGGTACAACCCGCCGCTGGAGTGAAGGTGCAAAAGATCAGTGGCTTGGCAAAAGATTTAGCGCGGTCATTAGCTGTCATTAGCGTGCGTATTGTCGAAGTTATTCCGGGTAAATCGTTTGTTGGAATCGAGATTCCCAACGAACATCGGGAGATAGTGCAACTTCAAGAAGTCATACGCTCGACCGTATTTCAAGACGCACCGTCAGTGCTTACCTTGGCGCTAGGCAAAGATATTGCTGGCGCCTCGGTCGTAGCAGACCTGGCAAAAATGCCGCACTTACTGGTGGCTGGTACCACCGGCTCCGGTAAATCCGTTGGCGTGAACGCTATGTTGCTGAGTCTGCTACTCAAGGCCACCCCGGACGAAGTACGGATGATCCTGGTGGATCCAAAGATGTTGGAACTGTCGGTTTACGAGGGCGTACCACACTTGCTAACGCCAGTCGTTACCGATATGAAAGAGGCCGCTCACGCGCTGAATTGGTGTGTTGCCGAAATGGAGCGGCGCTACCGCCTTATGGCCGCCATGGGCGTGCGTAACCTAGCTGGCTTCAATCGTCAGGTAAACGACGCGTTGCAGAAAGGTGAACCGCTCAAAGACCCCCTGTGGAAAGACGAGGTGGAGCCAGCACCGGATTTGCAAGCGTTACCAGCCATCGTCGTGGTAATAGACGAATTTGCAGACATGATGATGGTGGTTGGCAAAAAGGTCGAGCAATTGATCGCTCGCATTGCGCAAAAGGCCAGGGCCGCAGGCATTCATTTGGTGCTCGCCACGCAACGCCCGTCAGTAGATGTGATCACAGGATTGATTAAAGCGAACATTCCGAGCCGCATAAGCTTTCAAGTGTCATCAAAAATTGATTCGCGCACTGTTCTTGACCAAGGCGGTGCCGAGCAGTTACTCGGCCATGGCGATATGCTGTATTTGCCGCCTGGCACGGCGTTACCACAACGGGTGCACGGAGCCTTTGTGTCCGACGACGAAGTACATCGCGTTGTCAATGACTGGAAGCTGCGCGGCGAGCCAGATTATCTTTTAGACATTGTTAGTGCTGGTGGTACAGATGAGCCGTTTTTGCAATTGGAGGGTGAGGGTGATACCGAGCAGGACGATGCCCTTTACGATGAGGCCGTGCAGTTCGTATTGGAATCTCGGCGCGCATCGATTTCTTCAGTCCAGCGCAAGTTGCGAGTTGGCTACAACCGGGCGGCGCGTCTCATTGAGGCCATGGAAGCTGCTGGCGTTGTGTCTGCGATGAACTCAAACGGCAGTCGAGAAATCCTTGTTCCAGATCGCAATAACTAACTTACTCGCAATATTGCTATGGGGTGTCGCGAGCGCGTCGGCGTTAGCAGCGGAAGGGCAATCATCGCCTAATGTGGCCCTCGAGGAGCAGGGCGCTGCGGCAATGTTGGTGGACTTGATCAAAGAGTTTAATGGCGTCACTGGGCGCTTTAACCAACGGGTGATCGACGCGAGTAATCAGGTGGTTGATGAGTCCACAGGTCGCTTGTTGCTGAGTCGTCCGAATTTTCGCTGGCAAGTGGACGCACCATTTGAACAAGTGATCGTCGCTGCAGGTACTCAAGTACAGATTTACGATCCGGATCTAGCCCAAGTCACACAGTTAAATTTCGTGGACGGCCTCGGCACCACTCCGTTGATGGTGTTGCTCGGAGATACTCAAGCGTTGCTTCGCGATTTCACCGTTAGCGAGGCTGAGCAAAACGAGCAGCAACGCTTTTTGCTTTATCCAAAGGCAGATGATTCGTTGTTTTTGCAGTTGGAGTTGCGCTTCAAAAACTCGCAACTGCACTACCTGAGTATCTGGGACAGCGCAGGACAGCTGACGAGGATCCTATTTTCCGAATTAAGGGTGCAACAATCTATTGCCGAGGACCAATTCAAGTTGGCATTGCCGCCAGGCACGGATGTGATCCGTGGCTGATCTGTTTGCTGGGCAAGCTCTCGACAATCGACCCTTAGCGGAACGTTTACGCCCGCAAACATTGGCCGAGTATGCCGGGCAGCAGCAGATACTCGATCCTAAACAACCGCTTCGGCAATTGGTCGACGGTGGTGCAATTCACTCTATGATTCTTTGGGGGCCGCCAGGAACGGGCAAGACTACCTTGGCGCGCCTGTTGGCGCAGCAAGCTGATTGTCACTGGATCAGCCTGTCAGCGGTGCTTGCGGGAGTTAAGGATATTCGTCAGGCGGTTGCCGAGGCAAAAATGCAACAAGGGCACGGTCGCCGCACGGTGCTGTTTGTCGACGAAGTGCATCGCTTCAACAAGGCGCAGCAAGATGCTTTCTTGCCTCACGTCGAAGATGGCACGTTGATCTTTATTGGTGCCACAACAGAGAATCCGTCGTTTGAAGTGAATTCGGCATTGCTGTCGCGAGCCAGAGTTTATGTGTTAACGGCCCTTGCTGAGGCTGATTTGTGCCAGGTTGTTGAGCGTGCCGCAAAACTGCTGCGACGGACAATAACTGCTGAGGCGAGCATGCGTCTCGCTGCCTTGGCTGATGGCGATGCACGTAGATTGCTAAATATTTTAGAGATCGCCGCCCAGCTTGGTGAGGGCGACGTTACCGACGAGCTTGTTGAGCGCGCAGCGGGTGCAAAGACGCGTCGTTTTGACAAGGGTGGTGATGTTTTCTACGAGCAAATATCGGCCCTGCATAAGTCTATAAGAGGTAGCTCGCCGGATGCGGCACTGTATTGGTTTTGCCGTATGCTCGATGGCGGCGCAGACCCTCGCTACATTGGTCGCCGATTACTTAGATTAGCCAGCGAAGATGTCGGTAATGCGGATCCACGGGCGGTAGAGATAACGCTAGGGGCTCTACAAAGCTACGAGCGGCTGGGATCGCCCGAGGGCGAGTTGGCGCTTGCCCAGGCGGTTTTATATTTGTCTAGCGTGCCGAAGAGCGACGCCGTATATCGAGCGTTTGCAGCGGCCCAGCATTTTGTCGCGCATCAGCCGAGCCACGATGTTCCAAAGCATCTGGCGAACGCGCCTACCGAGCTTATGCGCGACTTAGGCTTTGGTGATGGTTACCGTCATGCCCACAGTGAGCAGACTGAACTTGGCGCCTATGCGCCTGGCGAGCAATACTTTCCGGATGACGTTGAGCCCCAACAATTCTATTTTCCCGAAAGCGCAGGTTTAGAGAGTAAAATAAAGGCGCGACTGCAGCGCTTGGCTGAACTTGATCAGCAAGCTGTCACGCGGCGTTGGCAAGACTAATGTCGGGCTTATTGTGGGTGGGCGTAGGTGGCGCCTTGGGGGCTATGGCTCGCTACAGCCTGGGGCTGCTTTTTGCCGCCCAGAGCTTCCCTTGGGCAACCTTGACGATAAATGTGGTTGGCTCGTTTATCATTGGCGCAGTTTGGAGCCTTTGTGGCGAGCAGAACTGGTTTTTGCAATGGGGGAAATCGTTCCTCATAGTTGGTTTGCTTGGTGGGTTTACAACATTTTCCGCGTTCTCGCTAGAAACTCTACAATTGCTCAACAGTGGCCGCTTGGCAGCTGCTGGTGGCTACATAATGGCGTCCGTTGGCCTTTGCCTAATGGGAGTTTGGTTGGGTTCACGAGCGATTTAGGGCGCAAAAGACAGCGGTAAATCAAAGAGAAAAATACGCAATGTTAGATATAAGAGTTCTTCGAGCTGATATTCAGCAGGTTGCTGCGCGCCTGGCAGTGAAAGGCTTTCAGCTTGATACCGGCTTGTTCGAAAATCTTGAGTCACAGCGTCGACGCCTGCAAAGCGAAACGGAAAAGCTGCAAAATGAACGTAACGTCAAGTCGAAGGGCATAGGGCAAGCCAAAGCGAGAGGCGAAGACATAGAGCCATTGCTGGCTGAGGTGAGTGGCTTAGGTGAACGTCTAGAGGCGGCTAAACAGGCGTTTAACGAAGTTCAAGAGCAACTGCAGATCTTTCTGCAAGCCATTCCAAATTTACCTGACCGTGAAGTGCCGGAGGGCCAAGACGAGACCGCTAACGTAGCACTGCGGGCTTGGGGTAGTCCTCGCGAGTTTAACTTCACGCCTTTGGATCATGTTGACCTGACCGAGCAGGGCGGCCTGGATTTTGAAACAGCGGCTAAAATCAGTGGGTCGCGATACGTCGTGATGAAAGGCGATGTTGCGCGCCTACACCGCGCACTGACTCAATTTATGCTCGACACACACGCCCAGCAACATGGCTATCAAGAAGTTTATGTACCCTACATTGTGAATGCCGACAGTTTGCTTGGCACCGGACAGTTGCCCAAGTTCGCCGAGGATCAGTTTCGTATTGACCAAGAGCAAGAGACTTATTTAATACCCACCGCAGAGGTTCCGGTAACCAATATTTACCGTGGCGAGATCTTGGATGAAACCGCATTGCCGATCCGTCACGTGTGCCATACGCCCTGTTTTCGCAGTGAGGCAGGCAGCTATGGTCGAGACACTCGAGGTATGATTCGACAGCACCAGTTCGAAAAAGTAGAGATGGTGCAACTGGTGCATCCTGATGAGTCTTGGCAAGCACTTGATGAGCTAACCGGCCATGCTGAAGCAATCTTACAGGCATTGAATCTACCCTACCGTGCAATGTTGCTATGCGGGGGCGATCTTGGCTTCGCTGCTGCCAAAACCATTGATTTAGAAGTTTGGCTGCCAAGCCAGAACCAATATCGAGAGATTTCATCTTGCAGTAATTTTCTCGACTTTCAGGCGCGCAGAATGCAGGCACGCTTCCGCAGCAAAGACGGCAACATCGAGATGCTGCATACCCTCAACGGTTCCGGTCTGGCGGTAGGCCGCACATTGGTCGCGGTGCTAGAAAATTATCAAAACAATGACGGTACGGTCAGTGTTCCAGAGGTTCTGCAGCCATACTTAGGTGGCCAAGACGTTATCGCCTTGGCGGGCTGACGAGTGTTCTACCTACCGCTGTTTCATCGGTTCGAGGGCCGGGATTGTTTGGTCATTGGAGGCGGACTCACAGCGCTTAGAAAGTTGCGCTGGTTGGTGCGCACTGGCGCGCACGTTACGGTGCTGGCGCCGGAGATTGCGCCCGAGATAGTCAAGCTACAGCTTGAGCACAACATAAAATTACAGCAGCAAAAGTTCCACCCTGACGCCATGGCGCCAGAGTTTGCATTGGTCATTTGTGCGACGAATGCGGAGGGCGTAAGCGAACAAGCTTTCACGATCGCGCAGTCGCGGGGTCAATGGATAAACTGCGTTGACCGAACCGACCTTTGCTCGGTCATTTTCCCTGCGATTATTGACCGCTGGCCAATTCTGGTGGCTGTATCGAGTATGGGCCAATCACCGACTTTGTCGCGCACTGTGCGCGGCTGGTTGGAACAACGGTTGCCGTTAGGACTAGGCTTATTGGCGGACCTTGCCGGTCGTTTGCGCGATGAGGTGAAGCAACGCTTGCCCGATGTCGATGCGCGCAAGGCATTTTGGGAACAGGTATTTTCTGGGGCGTCGGCAGAGACGGCAATGCAGGGTGATTTAGCGAAGGCCGAGGCGCTTGCTTTACAGCACCTACAAAAGACAGCCAGGCATGGACGAGTTGTTTTGGTTGGCGCAGGCCCTGGAGATGCCGATTTGATCACCGTCAAAGGCATGCGTGCTATCCAAAACGCCGATGTCATTCTTTACGATAAGCTTGCCAATAGCGAATTATTAAACTTCGCGCGTCGGGACGCGGAGTTAATTGACGTTGGAAAACAAGGCCCCCGAGACGCGCAACCGCAAGTTTTGCGGCGTGGCGGTACCGAGGTGCAGCAGCAAATTAATGCGCTGATTCTGCAGCACGCGCTCGAGGGGAAAACTGTGGTGCGGTTAAAAGGCGGAGACCCTTACATATTCGGGCGTGGTGGAGAAGAGCAGGTTTTAGCGCAACACGCGAACATCGAGTTTTCGGTTATTCCCGGTATTACTGCGGCTATGGGCGCCGCTAGTTATTGCGGCATACCGCTAACCCATAGGGGATTGAGCCAATCGGTACGATTTGTTACCGGCCATAGTGTTAAACAGGCAGAGCATGTTGATTGGCCCGAGTTAGCTCGGGGCGATCAAACCCTAGTGATTTATATGGCATTAGTCGGTATAGCTAAAATCGTTGCGCATCTGGTCAATGCCGGGCGCAGTGGTCAAACGCCAGCGGTTCTGATCGAAAATGCAACGCTATCGAACCAACGGAGTGTTTTTGCGGCACTTGAAGATTTGCCTACTGCGGTTGTAGAACAAGAGGTCGTTGGACCATCTGTTATCATCGTTGGCGAAGTGGTGTCGTTAGCGCCAGCCTATACCGCGGTGACGGCTTTATAGCGTGACCGCTAGATGCAGTTCGTTGGACGTGGTAAGCCTGCAATTTTTGCTGCCATTTTAGCTGGGCTGCCACCAAAAAGGCGCATCAAAAAAGCGCTGTTGCCGATATTCGCACCGAACTCTGCTTGCGTTAACTTGACCAATGGCCGCATGGCCGGAGCTATGTCAGTACGGGCATAGAAGTCGCGCAACAAGGTTATGATCCGCCAATGCTCGGCGCCTAGCTGTATGTGTTCAAGCGCTGCTAACTCGGTGGCGATTTGCGGCGTCCATGCGGCGTGGTCACGAAGGTAACCGTCTTGATCTAAACGCGAGGCCAGTGCCTGGTCATTAGCGGACAAACTCCCGTCGGTCATCTGCCTAGTCCGCCCAATTTATAGCGGGATAGTGTTGTTCTGTTAGCCGCACCATTTGTGAGTAGTCGATCAGGATCGCGCCTTTACCCTCAGTGGCGATACCGCGAGCCTCAGCGTCATCACGCAAGTAGTAGCAATTGCTGAGTTTGTCGGCTGTTGCATAGACGCCGTCGCCTAGCAAGATAATGGGCTCGCTATCGTCACGGCGCCGTAAGCAGCTGCGTAATCCGTTGTTGCAAAAGACCAGATGCAAGCTCATGGAGCCGCTCCAATAACCGCGTCTTGTGCCGCGATGAGTCGTTGTTGGTCGCCGTGATTGGCGACTGTAATGGCTAACTTGGGGTTCGG
>MDTB01156222.1_pt1 | contig 12034 bp, 12 predicted proteins | sample 811161 | NCBI WGS metagenome assembly MDTB01 (sample SAMN05326650, study PRJNA326480) | marine metagenome | isolation source: seawater | place: Mediterranean Sea | collected 2009 | reverse complement strand
TCTTGCTGTAACCATTTGACAAAAGAGATAACCTCTTCATACGAACTCTCTTCATGCATTTTTTTCGGGGAGTTAAGCGGTATCTTTCTACCGAGATTTAAATATGCTTCTCGTTTGACAGGTAAATGAGGTGCTCCCCAGTTGCCTTGCCCTGGCCTTTCTTCACACTCAAAGGGATTATAAGAGTTCTGAGTCCACATAGAAATAGTTCTATTTCCTCCGGCTAGTCCGGGTACATGTTCCATGTGATAAGAAATTATTCCAAATGAGGACAGATCCATCCAGTTTCTAAATTTAGATACTTTAAGAAAAATTTCTGTATCGTTCCCCCCCCAACCTATAGATCTTTCATCTAGTCCTTCCATCTCTTTCCATAAGGCTATGCTCATACCCACAACTCCTGCACCACCTCCCCAATGCATAGAAGCAGAATCACTTTTAAAATTAAATGAGGAAAGTTTGATTATTCGATCCAAATCCAAATGATTGGGTTCGGAATTCAAGAAGCACCAAGGAATCTGTTTTCTTTCAATCATTAGAAAAGTTTCTGACATGGGGTAAGGCGTTGCCAACCAATTTTCGCATAGATTAAACAGAGACAAGAGGGACGATGAGGTCAGCATTGTGTCTGCTCCCATTCCGAAAAAATATTTTGCAGAAGATCTGCGAATTGCAATATTATGAGGTAGGGAAGTGGGAATTCCTTTCAGATTCGGACTGATTGTTTTAATTTGCCCTTCTGTTAAGTTGATGAATTCTACAATTTCAGACGAGCCTTCAATTAATTGCAAAGTTTCCTGCAGGGGTGGTTTGCTACCCCAATCTACGACCGTTAGTTTGAAAAAATCATTCTTATCAATCTCCTTAACTGCGGAAACGAAATGATTGATGCAGGTACACATACGATACAAAAAGTCGGGCATGTAGTCATCGTTTCTTCCGTAAATGCAAAATTCGATCACGGAAACTACTGGGAATAATGAACGATATGGGATCCCATGGATTCAAAATGAAAGGGAACATGCAATAGATCCGACAATTCATTGATTAACTTTTGTTTCTTGTTGGGGGGGGTGAAAAACATTATGAAACCTCCTCCTCCTGCGCCTAGCAGTTTGCCTCCAAGAGCCCCTGCGTTGATCCCTCGATCATAAACCGAGTCGATCAGGTCGGTGGAAATCTTTTGAGTTATGGAACGCTTAATTTTCCATGACTCGTCAAGTAATTTACCGAATTCATCTAGCGGTGTAGATTCCTCGCAAAGTATTTCAACCGCTTGGTCGACCATTTGCTTCATCTTGTCAAGTTCCTTGATCTTGTTGGGCGTATTACTAATTTGCGTTTCCGCAATCTCGGAAGCGGTTCGCGAGATGCCTGTGAAAAAAAGAACCAGTGAATCCTCCAACTTTTTGATTCTGGAGCTTCGCAAGGTAAGAGGCTGTACGATGATCCGATCATCTTTAAAGAATTCGATGATGTTGAAACCGCCAAAGGCCGCTGCTACTTGATCTTGTGACCCCACGTGTTCTCCAATTACATTCTGCTCGATGTCGATCGCCTCGTATGCGAGTTTTCTTTTGGTCATGAATTGCCCGCTCAACGCATACAAGGAGTGAAGCAAGCCGACGGTAAAGGCCGAACTAGAACCAACGCCTGACATTGCGGGAACATCGCCTGTATGCACAAGTTCTATGCCTTTTTCGATTTGAAGGAATTCAAGGCAGGCTTTGACAGAGGGGTGCTCAATATCATCTAGTGAATTCTTGTATTCACTTTTGTAATATCGTATTCGATACTTGTGATCGAAGAAGGGGGGGAGTTCGCGAACGGTTAGGTAGTTGTACTTTGATATCGTCGTACTTAACACTTTACCCCCGTGTTCCCTGTAGTAGACTGGATAGTCGGTGCCACCTCCAAGGAAGGAGATTCGGAGAGGAGTGCGGGTAATGATCAAAGTTTAACGAAAATGGTGGCCATTGCTCTTAATCCATAAACTTGCCATATTCATCCCTGCGGGAAAGGATAGGTTTTTTCACCGGCCACCAGAAATTGTATTCAGGGTCGTTCCATGTGATCGTGAACTGTCCTTCGGGATTGTAGTAGGTGTTTTGCTTGTAATGGAAGATTGCCCGGTCGCTCATTACGATGTGACCATTGCCAAACTTTGACGGAATGTAAACTTGCAACCTATTTGTTTCCGAAAGATTGAAAGCTTCCCATTTCTTGAATTGCGCATGTCTGGAGTCGTTGTTGACCACAACCAAATAAAAAGATCCCTCCAGACAAGTCACCAGTTTGCATGTTTCCGAATCACCGTGAATGCCCCTGAGAACGTGCCGGTGGGATATGCTGACATCGTCTTGAACGAATTCTGCGTCAATACCTGCTTCTTCATAGGCTTGTTTGTTCCAAGTTTCAACGTAGGATCCCCTGAAATCTTCGAAAGGTTTCGGCTCGATTAATAGTACGCCATCTAAATTGGTTTTTTCAATCTTCACGAGTTATTTATTTTTTTGAGGAATCAATAAACCAGCGAACGGTTTTTTCTATACCATCTGAAATATTCGTTCTTGGAGTGAATCCGAGTATTTCCCTCGCTTTGGAAATATCAATCATTCTTTTGGGAATCATGCTGGGCATAGACTCGTCAAATTCGACGTTAGCATCCTTATATCCAGTCGACTTCAAAATCAGCTTAATAATCTCCTTTATGGTAATTGGTTGCCCTGAAGCGATATTCACATAATCGCCTCCATCCAGTTTTTCAAGTGCTAACACTGTTCCATCGACAAGATCATCGATGTAAATGAAGTCCTTGAGGTCCATTCCGTCTCCCCAGACTGAAAATGGATTCTCTTTGTTTACTGCCCTGCGAATCAAAGCAGGTATGACCTTTGACTTTTCGGGATCGAACTTGTCGTAAGGTCCGTATGCGTTACCAGGTCGTACAACCACAGTTTTCATCGGGTCTTTTATATGATTGGAATACATGTCGCACATGATCTCCGAAAAACGCTTCATCCATCCGACCACATGGTATTTGCTGAAATACTCAAAATTTACATCCGTTTCTTTTACGGCATAATCAGTAAGTGGGTATACGGTATTACTGCTGTAAAACAACGTTTTGCCTACGTTTTGGGCATAGGCCGCTTCAAGAAGGCGGGCATTCATTATCAGGTTCGGCGTCAGGTGTACCAAAGGGGTCTTTTCCATGATGGCGGCACCGGAACTATTTGCCGCGGCGATAACGAGAAAATCAACTTCTTCGCATATACGCATACAATGAGCGCTTTTTTCAAGATCACCAATCACATATTCTACGGCAGAGTCTTTCCAAAGCGGTTCTGTTTCGTGCAAAGATGCTCGCACATTTGCTCCCAATTCCAGAAAGCGTTTGGTTAAATTAATCCCGAAGAAACCGGCCCCTCCGGCAATCAAAACTTTCTTGTTTTTAAAAAAGTCAGTCAAGAGCAAATTGGTTTAGATTTTGACGAATCAATCATTTGAAGTAGTTTTTACGGTGAAGGAATTCGTTGCGATTTGATAAAAACCAATCCCATGTCTTTCGTAATCCCTCTTTCAAGGATGTTTTGGGGTTATAGCCGATCAATTTTCTAGCCTTGGTAATGTCCATAACGCGTTTTGGAAAACCATTGGGCTTAGAAGTATCAAAATCGTACTCAAAATTTACAATTTCGCTAAGGGTCTCAACAAGTTCTTGAACTTTATAACCCTGACCACTACCAAGATTCACAAATTCGCCATTTGTTCCGGAAATAAGAGCCTGTATTACACCAATTGCCACATCTTCGCTGTAAGCGAAATCTCTCACTGCCGAGCCATCACCCCAAACCTTCAACGGGTTTTCACCATTCGCAATACGTGACATCAAAGAGGGCACAACCATTGCATTTTCTGGGTCGAAGTTATCACCAGGGCCGTAGACATTGCACGGGCGAACTATCGCAAAATTATCGAGTCCATATTGTTTTTTATATGCTAGGATTTGCATTTCTGCCATGCGCTTTGCCCAACCAGGAAACTGGTCCATTGGTGGTGGTTCAATGCCAGGATCAAAAACTTCAGGCTCTTTGAATATTTCTGCACTCGGATAAGCTCCAATCGAACTGGTGAATACGACTTTTTTGACTTTATTAATCCGACATGCTTCCAGCATGTTCGTGTTAAACATTAAAAGTGGTACAAAAAAACTTGCTGGTTTACTTTTTGTTACTTCAATTGAGCCCTTGATACCAGCGACATGGAACACATAGTCAATACCATCGGTTAACTGAAGGCAGTTGGAAAATTGAGTTAAATCTAAGTTTAGATGATGTGCCCGACTATCAGTATTTAAATTATCTAATGACACAGATGTTACATTGGCACCAGCATCACAAAGATATTTAACTATAGCTCGTCCAATCATTCCAGTTCCACCAGTAACTAGTATTTTAGACTTTTTAAATTCCATAAACATTATTTATAATTAGAGTTTTAAAGTGAAATCTTTAATCGATAATGCAGTATGAAACCCTGCTTGCATATGGAAACCTTTTCAATCGGATATTGTTTAGCCCAAGTGCTTCCATAACCGCCAGCGTTTCACCGGGAGAATCCGGATCGTTTACTTCGTCAAATCCTAAAATAGTTCCTTTTGTTAAACGAGGTTTAATGAGCTCTAGGCATCTTTTAGTTGGATCATAAAGATCAAAATCAAAGTAAGCTAGTGCTACAATTGTATGCTTATTCTCATCTAAATATTTTTCTAACTCGAATGATGCATCACCTTTGCGAAGTTCGAACTTTTCGATGTGGGAGAGTGGATTGAGTGATTCGTGAGTCCGAAGGACATCCGATAAGTATTCCTCATAATTTTCCGACAATGATAGTTGTCCAACTTTCATCATCTCTGAATTACCATCTTTATCATGAAGTGATGGGAATCCTTCGAATGTATCGAACGCTACTAATTTCCTGTGACGATTAAAAGGTTCGTAAATTCCTCTCAGTGCCTCGAAAATCGCCATATTTTGCCCCCACCTTGTTCCAAACTCAAATACTACGCCTTGTACATCTATTATTTGTCTGTAAACGTGGTCCATGAAAAGAAAACGAGAAAGATTTTTTGAATCTATGTATAGACCGATGTTGGATAGTAACTGTTCCTGAGGAATAGGGGATTTCGATAACAGATCGACTAATCTCGTACGAGATTCCTTTTCAGAATTATTTGAGTATTCTTTTATATCAGTGCTTTTCATTTTATGGTTTCCAAATGATTATATTCCATCCATTCATGTATCGTCCACCCACACAACCCTTCTTAAATTCGAGGGAATTTATTAGTTTTGAATCGTGCAGATTTTTTAAAAAGGAGAGAAAGCCATTTAGGTATTTTCTCTTTCGGTGGTATAAAAGTCCAAGGTGGTCGATCAAAGAATTGGAATCATAAAGTTCGGATATCGGTTCAACATTTATTATTAATTTTGGTTTAGATCTTATCCAATATGAGACAAGTTTGTGCCATTGATCTCCAGTTTGTTCCAATGCTCCAAATGTGATCACTATAGAATCTTGGTCCAAAGGGAGATTGTGCTCAGGTTTGAAAAAGTCGTATTGAAGTCCTGTTATTGACGAATTTAAATTTTTATTGATAACCTCAATAATGCTTTGGCTACTCTGTGCCCAATCAAGACCGAAATAATGAATTTTTGGATTGCAGTCATAAAAATAGACTAAGTTATGTGCAGGTCCGCATCCAAACTCGAAGAGCTTTTTGCAAGCCGATTTTTCGATATAATTATTAAATAAATAGCTCCTTATGAGTTGAAAAACATTAAATTCAAAATTATCAGAATCACTGTAAATGTACTTATCTCCTAATCGGATAATGTGGTTGGGTCTGTAATATAGTGGTTTTAATTGTTTTAGATCTTTTGGAGATTCTTGAATTAATTCGAGATTTTGGTTCCAACCTTTGTCCCACTGCAGCTTTCTATGTTCACCACTGTAATTTAAATTGCCAGCCTCAATAACTTTAAGATTTTCTAACAGCACCTTATGGAGTTCATTAGAAGTAAGTTCTCTGTATGAGAAATTAAATGTATCTAATAACGACTCAGTTTTTAAACAAGGTGGAGAATTTTTGAGATCAAAAAAATTATAGAAATCAACTTTGCTAAAATTATTCATTTTAAATTATATTAACTTCAACTTTACTATCTTCTCCAAAAGCAATCCTCCAAGCCCAATATCTAAGTCCACCTTCAGATAAACTATACGGTTTAGATAAATGCGGAGAATTGGAAACTTTGATGGGTCTGAATATTTCACCTTGTTTGAAATCTTCAGATAATTTTAAAGGACTGGGATTCATTCGATTCTTATTTTCAATTGCTTCTTCGATTGTTTGATAAACTTTCCTCCCGTTATTTTTGGTTATATCTATATCAGAAATATTTACCCTCGCGACATTAGATTTATATAAATTTTCAATTTTGAAAATTATTTCTTCTGGAAGTTTAAAGTGCCATGCCTTGATATTTGAAACCATATGTTTAAGGCTAGAACTTTTGGGAATTACATTAATATTTTTGTAAGAGATCAGCCAAGCTAGAATCAGTTGTGGTAATGTTAATCCTAGTTTTGAAGCAAAGGCTTGTATCTTATCTTTTCGGTTATCATTAGGCACAAGCTTTCCCTCCATTAAGGGACTGTACGCAATCATCAATCGCCCTTCTTTTTGGCAAGCTGGTAAGAAATTTTCTTCAGCAAAACGATCAGCTAAATTGAAAGCTTGTTGTAAAGAAACAAATCGACCAACAGGTAGCTTCTCCTTGGCTAATCTTACTTGCTTTAGCGTGGCATTTGATAAACCAACATATTTTATCAAGCCCTCTTTTAAAAGGCTGTTAAAGCCATCCAATGTAGACTCAAATTTTATATCATTACTCGGCCAATGAGTTTGATAAAGATCTATATAATCAGTCTTAAGACGTTCTAAGCTGGACTTGCAAGCCTCAATCATTCGCTTTGGAGAACTGTTTTCTGGGCTAAATTTAGTTCCAATTTGAACTTTCGATCGGCAATCTTTAACTGCAAGTCCAAGAACTTCCTCGGAATGTCCAGCACCATAAATCTCTGCGGTGTCAACAAAAGTTAGCCCTTTTTCAAAACCTTTTTGTAGTATGTCAATCGAATGAGAATCTTTGGAGGAATCGCGTTCAAAATATCCACCAATACCCATCATCCCTTGGCCCATTGCAGGAATGGTAAAGTCTGAGTTTTTAAGCTTAAGCTTTTTCATGAACAATATTTAAAATTGTTTGATGAAGAGTCTCAGCACTCAGTTTATATTTCTCTCTAAGCCAATCTCTTGAGCCATAGGAATAAATAGGTTCTTCTGGTAAGGTAATCCCTTTCATAGGAATCTTTTCTCCTGATTCGATAATAATTCTAGCAATGAGGTCAGAAAGCCCGCCGCTTGGAACTTGTTCCTCAATTACAAATATTCTCTGATATTTACCCAAAGTATTTAACAGGGATATTTTGTTTATTGGTTTTAATCTAACGACATCGATGTGACCGGTATTGTGACCAGCTTCGTTCAACAGATCACATAATTTAACTGCGACATGTCCAATATGTCCTGTACTTACAATGACAATATCTTCAGCGTTTTTTACCTCTCGAAAGCCATCCTTTAGGTCAAATTCGCTAGAATGAATTATAGGTAATATGCCTTTTTCAAGACGTATATATGAGGGTGCATTGAGATTGTGCGCTTCTAGTAAGGAGCAACGAGTGGAAAGGCAGTCAGAGGGATTGTATATGGCAAGATTCGGCATTCCGCGAAGTACTGAAATGTCCAGAGTTGAATGATGTGTTGGACCATCAGATGCGTATGTTAATCCACCTCCAGATGCAATGATTGTTACCGGTAAATTCAAGCAGCATAAATTCACCATAATTTGTTCCGCACAACGCAAGCTCATGAAGTTGGTAATTCCATATGCATATGCTTTCATGCCAGATTGTGAAAGACCAGCAGCAACATTTATGATATTCTGCTCTGCTATTCCCACATTAATGTAACGATCAGGGAAATCTCTCTTGAATGATTCTAAAGAGAAGGCTGACTGGTCATTAACAAGAATAATGGTAGAGGAGTCTGCCTTTACTAATTCGATAAAGGTATCAAAAAGAGCATCTCTAACATCTGTATTCGGCTCCATTGGGCTACTGCTCCATTCCTAATTCTCTTTTAGCCTTAAGAAGCATTTCTCTTTGGGGGACCCGGTGGTGCCAACCTAATTCATTTTCCATGAATGAAATGCCTTTTCCTTTAATTGTTTCGGCGATGATCACAACTGGGCAGTTTTGCTCAGCTTTAGCCTCAGCAAATGCACGATCTAAACAATTAAAGTCATGTCCATTCGTTTCAATGACATGCCAGCCAAAGGCTTTCCATTTATCTCTGAAAGGCTCATGAGCATTACAATCTTCAGTATTGCTAAGGGTGATTTCTCTGTTTCGATCAACAATTCCAATTAAATTGCCAAGTTTATGATGCCCTGCAAAAGAAACTGCCTCCCAAACGGAGCCTTCATAACATTCGCCATCACCCATCATTACAAAAGTTGAATAATTGTGTCCTTGTAAACATGAACCGAGAGCCATACCAGCACCAAAACCAAGTCCATTACCAAGAGAACCCGTACTCAATTCAATACCAGGTAAATTTGAATCCACATGACCTCCGAGGGGAGAACCATTTTGACCGTAAGTATCAAGTAAGTTTTCAGAAAAAAAATTGGCTCTTGAAAGCACTGCGTATAGAACTTCACATGCATGTCCTTTGCTATGGATATACCTGTCCCGATTGGAAGCATTGTAGGAGTCGGATTTGACATTGAGTGCACCCCCAAGGTAGATATAGACTAAGATGTCTGTACACGATAATGATCCGCCTATATGACCGTGGCCAGCATTTGAAATCATTCTCAGAATTCTTTGCCTAACCCAAAGCGAATGATTTTTTAGATCATCAATTTTATTCTTATTCAAAAATTTTTAGAACGGACCTTTAAACTTTTTGTAAACATCAGCCATTGATTTTTCATCGGGCAAAGGAATTCCATGATTTGATTTACCGGTAACTATTTTAGCTATGTCATCGGATAGAGTAGAAAGATTTGGATAATAAATGTCCTCCAGACTTTTCGCAGTGGGGCAGGGTGCAGGTGCCATCCCAATTGTTTTTACAGGTGTACATAGAATAGAAGGGTCCTTTTCCAAGATCCACCTACAAACTTCAGCACCTACGCCATAGGCTTGCCAACTTGTATCTGCAATTATTAATTTTTTTGTTCTCCTAACGCTTTCAATTACTAATTCCTGCTGTGGGTGGGATGTACTATGCAGATCAATTACCTCACAGGAAATGCCAGCAGTCTCAAATAAATGCTCAGCTGCTCTTATGGACTCAAGGACCATGATAGAAGTTGCGACAATAGTTACATCATGGCCTTCTCGAACCGCATATGATGAATGTAGGGGATTACAATTTAAATCGTATGTCTCCTGAGTAAATTCCAGATCATACATTAACCTGTGCTCTATGCTGATGACTGGATTTTTATATGTTTCAGCGGCGTAAAGATAAGAGCTCAAAATCGTATCTGGATGAGATGGCATGATCACCGTTAAACCAGGGAAGTGTGAAAATGTAGATTGCAGGCTTTGAGAGTGTTGAGCTCCTTGTCCCCAGCTGCGCCCAACAACCAATCTTATAAGCATTGGCACCTCAAAAGATCCACCGAACATGTATCGATATTTAGATGCCAGATTGATTATTTGATTCATGCAAACCAGGGCAAAGTCTGCCCTAATATGCGTTTGAATCGGATATAAACCATTTAACGAAGCACCAATTCCAATACCGGTTGTTGCCTCCTCAGCGAGAGGTACATCAAATACGCGATTTTTCCCAAATTTTTGGTGAAAATTATGAGTTGTTCCGAAAATGCCCTTATAGTCGTCCACTCCTTGGCCCATAATTACTGCATTTGAATTGTTTTCCATGATTATTTCCATGGAGTTGGCTAAGGCTTCTCTGTATGATAATGTTTTCAATTCTAAATGATGTCTGAGAGTAATTCTTGTGCTTCAGGCCATGGACTTTCTTCTGCAAAGTTTACCGCTTCTTGAATCTTTTCGTTAATCTCCGGAAGGAATTTTTTGATCGATTCTTTGTCGTTAATCAGTGGATCTTTACTTTTCCAATTTTCAAAAGTGTCTGTAGATCTATATCCTGCACTAAAGTCATCTCCTGGACCCACATGCTCACAATACCTAAAAGTTTCAATTTCCAATAATCTAGGCATTCCGTTTGATTTAATTATATTTAAATTTTCTAGGGTTTTCTCATGGATTGTGCAGAAATCATAACCATCCGCTATATAATCAGATTCAATGCCATATTCTTTGGCATGTTTTGAAATATTGAAACTTTGACGATCTTTTTGAAATGAGTGAACAGCTAATCCATTATTTTCGCAGACAAATAGTATTGGTAGTTTCATTAAAGATGCGAAATTAATGGATTCATGATAAACGCCCTCGTCTGTGGCACCATCTCCGAAAATAGATACAATGCTTTGATCTTTGTTAAGGTTTCTGGCTGCAAGTGCAGCTCCTACTGCATGAGGGATAGTACTTGCTACCACTGCTGATGAGCCCATCATTCCTACTTGAGGATCCGCAAGATGCATAGAACCTGCTTTCCCTTTACTTGATCCAGTTATCTTGCCATAGAGTTCTGCCATCATTTCCGTCAGTTTACCACCTTTGGCAATATAGTATGCATGGGAGCGATAAGTTCCGAAAAGTAAATCGGTTTTTTTTAAAGCGGCACAAACACCAACTGCTACCGCTTCTTGGCCTATAGAGAGGTGAACGGGACTTTGTATTCTATCACTAGGGTAAAGTTCAATGATTTTTTCTTCAAATTTTCGAATAAGAAGAGATTCAAAGAATAATTTGTCGTATACTGAGTTTTTCAAATTAAAATAAATAGGGTAAAATGGACATTATATTAAAAATAATTATTTTGCTTCTGATTGAAACAAATAACGGGAAATAACAGCTATTGGCAGTGTCGCACACAGTTCACCATCTTGTATCATCTGTTTAATTTTTTTAATCTCAAAAATCTCCACTTTTTCGATCTCATCATCATGGCGAGAGCGTTGATCAAAATCTTTTTTAGAGAGATCAATTTGAAATATATTTGGGAACATTGGCATTCGGTTGGATGCCAATACGAAGGAAGGCAAAATTTTAAAACGTGTTAAATCTTTTATTTTAATGCCAGTTTCTTCAAGGAATTCCCTTGATGCACCTGCGTCTAAATTTTCATTTTCCATAACGCCACCTGCAGGTAGTTCCCAGGCAGAATCACAGAGAAGCGTTCGTTTCACCTTAACTAAGAGAATCGATTTTTTCTCGATGGTCGCTAATATCATAACTTGATCTTCGTTGTGCTCTAACGAATAAAACGAGTTTCCCTTCAATATTTTAAACCATTGAGTTGAATAGGATTCTTTTGCATTCTTCTTCCAACTACTGTAATTGCTACAAAACTTATTTATTAACGGAGAATACATTAGCCTATCTAGATAGTAATACGCCGTTTTTCTTCACTTGAGTACGCCAGTAGTCAAGAAGGTCATTCATGGTCTTTTCAAATGGAATTTCAGGTTTCCAGCCCGTATGTTTACAGAACTTAGATGTATCTGGGATTTGAGCATCTGCATCTAATGGACGAATCCTTTCGGGGTCGGTTTCAATTTTGATTTCTTTTGAGCGAGTGGAGAGAGAAATTAAGAAATTTAACATCTCCGCGATCGTTTCGGTATGTGAACCTCCAATGTTGTAGAATTCGCCTGGAGTAGGGTTGATCGTAACAAGCATGTAATAGGCTCGGACTGCATCTCGAACATCGGCCCATGTTCGTAAAGAGTTAAGA
>MDTB01102015.1_pt1 | contig 12034 bp, 11 predicted proteins | sample 811161 | NCBI WGS metagenome assembly MDTB01 (sample SAMN05326650, study PRJNA326480) | marine metagenome | isolation source: seawater | place: Mediterranean Sea | collected 2009 | reverse complement strand
TGGCCATCGAGGCCTGGTAATACGCAGCCATGGGGTGTTGGCTCATCCGCAGGAGCAGAGCAGCCAACGTTCGGCTCGTCACCAGGTTGCCCCGGGACAGCCCACTGCCATCGCGGATTCTGAGCCCCTGAATCGGGATTCCCTGTGCCTGCATCCAAAGCGTGTTGGCATAGGAGGCTTTCCCCACATCCCAGTCATCCGCGGCCTCGCGCATCAGCACTTCGGCTGTGAAGTTGTGACTTTCGGTGTTCGCCAGACTCATCAAGGCATGCATCGGGGCCGACAACTCGCTGTGCAGCACCACTGGTTCACGGGAACTGCGTCCGGATTCCGCTTCGCGTCCGTCGTTGTCCACCATCACCATTTGAATCTGCCCACCCTGCTTGCGCACACTTGATCCGATCACCCGCTGCAGACGGGCGGCAGGATCCATCACAGCCATATGAACGGCATTGCTGGTCAGTGCCAGCCTGGTGATCGGAGCTCCATAGGCGTAACTACGGTCGGCGGGATGCCAGTCACTCGGCCACCAGCGTTGTCTTGGTTCCTCGCGAACCATCAACCGAATGGGTGCCATTGAAGTGGAAGGGGGCTGACTCCCTCCACGGCCGAGCGCCACCATGGCGAACTGCTGGATTTCCGAGATGCTCAGATCCGGATCACCCGCTCCAACGATTTCAAGCGTTCCGTCTTCGTGTTGAAGAAGCTTGGTCTGCAGTCGAAAATCCGTACCGAGCCGATCAAGGGCAAACGCCGTGCTGATCAGTTTCTGATTGGATGCAGGAACCCTTGGTTTCTGACCGTTCAGATCAGCCAGCAGTTGCCCATGCTCATCGAGAACACTGATGCTCCATGCCGACTTCTGGCCGGCGACTGCTGCCGTGATTGCGTTTTGAAGACCAGCGCATTGTTGACCAGTCTGGAGAACCGGAAATCCCTGATGGTGTCGAGGTGGCGGTGGCGCAAGGATCGGCTGTGCCGCAACCGGACCTGGTGAGGTGAGACTCAGACCAAGAGCCAAGGGAAGCATGAGCAATTTCATGACTGGCGAACACCACTGACGACGCCGACGACGCGGTAACGGCTGCCTTCGAGTTCAACGGGAACACCGACTTTGATCTTCGTGCCGCCGACAACGATTCCTGACGGACTGCGCTTCGCTTCAGCCTCCAATTGGAACCGGACGTACAGCCTGGGGGAAGGATTTGGATTCTCAGCCTGCACCACGAGCCCATCCGGTTGTACGGAAAGCAGCTTCGGCTGGATCACTTCAACATTGATGAGTCGGACACTACCGGCTGGCTGATTCCTGACCACGAAACTCAGCTGTCCTTCCTCTCGAATCGCCTGCAGCAATCCTTCAGGGTCAGCTGAGACCAGGTTGCCGACATCCACACTGACCTCGACGGGCTCCATGGCTCCCGTGGCTTTGGCGACGGCATTGGTCAACTTGGGAGACCAAACGACACCGGCTATCGCGGTGACGGCGATCAAGGCAGCACATCCATCGACCGGGGATAGCCGTTTCATCCAGGAGGGAGGCTGCATCGGGATCAACAGTCAGGCCGAACCATACGGATGGTTGGTTCTGTGATCAAGGACGCTGCCTCAATTGCGAAGGCCATCCAGAAAACGATCGACATTGCCAAGCTGCTGTCTGAGCGAGTCAGCTCCTTCACCGGCCAGTGTTTCAGCGATCTCCTCCGCTCCGGGGCGCTGGTCAAACACGGCGACCTGGCGATATCCATCGTCATCCAAACGGTAAAGACGCCAGTCATCGGGGTAACAACGCATCAAGGCACCGCCATCGATCGGCTCCAACCAGAAGGCCTGTCGCCAGGACGACACAAAACCGCGTCGGCGCTCTCTCGCCACACTGCCGATGCCAACGGCTGCATCCTCAAGCCGTCCATTCAGCATCAGGGTGACACCGCCATGCCCGGTGCACACCTGCTCGAATTCCTCGTAGTCAGCCGGCTGGGGCATGACGGCCAACAGCAGACCATCGGAGGGTTGATCGCCACGGCGTTGCATCCATTGGCGAAAATCAAGAATGCGATCCGCGAGATCGGAGGCATCCCTTCTGGCAAGGGCTGCAGCTCCTGCATCCGGCCAGAGAATCGACAGGCTTGGATCCACCTCCAGGAGGGCTCGGCTCAAGCGGAGTGCAACCGGAAGGATGCGCAGATTTTCAAAGCGAAGTGCAGCGGACCAGCGCGTGCCGTCACCGCTGTTCAGAGCACTCCCGAGCGCGGCCATCATCGACTGCTCTGCGGAGGCAAGATCCGCCGGCAAGGCGACGGACTGGGGATCGGACGAGGTCATCGACCCAGCATCTCAGTCCCCGTGACCGGCGAGCTGCATCGCCTGCTCCATCAGACGTGGAACCCTAATCAACTCCTCTTTGTTTAACCAAGGCCCAAGGCTCAAGCGCAGGCCGGAGCGGCGCAGGTCCTGATTCACCCCCATGGCTGTCAGAACAGGACTGTCGGTGGTGAGGCCAGAACTGCAGGCGCTGCCGCTGCTGACACAGACCCCGGAACGCGCCAACTCCCGCACCACCGCACGGCCGGACAGGGGACGACCTTGGCGATCGTTCAGCAGAAGACTGATGTGGTGGGGGAGACGTTCGCCTGATCCCGGCCCGCAGAGCTGGACCCCGGGGATGGACAAAAGGTCCTTCAACAAATGATCGCGCCATGGACGAAGGTCGGGATTCGCCCCAGGTGGGCAGTTGACGGACAGAGCGTCAAAGCATGGAACCTGCTGCAGGGCCGCTGCCAATCCGGCGACCAGAGCGACGGGTTCCGTACCGCTGCGCAGTCCCTGCTCCTGGCCGCCACCACCTTGAAGGGAACGGATCTCCACATCGCGATGCTTCAAGAGGAGACCCACTCCGCGCGGTCCCTGCAGCTTGTGAGCGGACAGGCTGAGCAGATCAATCGGCAGCCCGCTCCACTGGATGCGTCCCTGCGGAATCAGCTGGGTCGCATCGGTGTGAAACCGAATTCCACGCTCCCGACAGGCGTCCCCCACCCGGATCACGGGTTCCAGAGCACCCACTTCGCTCTGCCCCCAGATCAACGACACCATGCGGGTGGGCGGCGCAAGGAGCTCCTCCAGGCGGTCCAACCGGATCACACCCTGGTGATCCACAGGCCAGTGCACGCACTCCCATCCCATCAGCTCCAAGCATTTCGCCGCCGCCGACACCGCTGGATGCTCCACCGCTGAGATCACCAGACGCCCTCTCATCAGACAGGCCGCGCTGCCGAGCAGAGCAAGATGAATCGACTCAGTGGCACCAGAGGTGACAATCACGTCATCGCGATCCGCCCCGAGCAAGGCGGCGATGGCGAGCCGTGACCGTTCAAGCACCTCGGCCGCGGACTGACCGCAACGATGCAGACTGCTCGGGTTGCCCCAAGCCATGCGCTGCACCGTTGTGACGGCGTCGATGACGGCAGGCAGAGGTGGCGTGGTTGCCGCCGCATCCAGATAAATCTCAGGGAGTGTCGCGCTCATAACGGGCGCGGGTGCGCTGTTCCAGGGATTCACTGGCCAGATTCAGCATCGAATCGAGGGAGGTGTTGTTGAGAAAAGCCATCACCTGTTGCTGCGCTTCGGTTCGGAGGCAGGCATCCGGTCGACGGCATCCATCCACACAATCGCTGGCGCAATCAAAGGGTTGGCTTATCCCTGGGGCAGAGGCGGCGGGTGGCATGTCCTCAGGCAGGAGCTCAGGCGTGATCACTCCGTCGAAAACGGCGCTGGCGGGACCTGTCATCAGCACAGGGCCTGTACGGTCTCGCCAGCTGATCTGAAGCGGTCCGCCGGGAAGCATCACCTCGGCATGATCGTCTGAGAGGCCAAGCAGCACGGCAGCGACAAGCGTGGCGCAGGCACCGGTGCCACAGGCCAGGGTGGGGCCGGCTCCTCTCTCCCAAACGCGGATTTCAAGGGAATCGCGCTGATGAACCTTGAGGAAATGAACGTTGGTCTTCGCAGGGAAACGGGGATGCCGCTCGAGGGCTTCACCCCATTGTTCAAACGGGATGGCCTCGAGATCATCCACAGGGACGATGACGTGGGGATTGCCCATCCCCACGGCGGCAACTTCCAGATCAACACTATCGATGCTGATCACACCTTGCGGACAACCTGAGGAACCAACAGGCAGCGTGGTGGGAATTTGCTCGGGGAGCAGAAAGGGTGCGCCCATGTCCACGCAGAGCTGACCATCCGGCTGAAGCTCAGGACCGATGATTCCGGCCAGCGTTTCAATCGACCATCTCGTTCCTGGGGGGTTTCCGTCGCTGTCGGCCAGGAATCGAGCGAGGCAACGGATGCCGTTGCCGCACATCTCCGCCTCGGAACCATCAGCATTGAGGATGCGCATGCGCAAGTCACCCGGTCCCTGTGGGGGAAGCGCAAGGATCAGACCATCACCGCCGACACCAAAACGTCGATCGCAAATGCGGCGGACCCATTCAGCCTCTGGATCGGAGAGGGATGGCGCAAGATCACCGGAACGACCGTCCAGAATCAAGAAATCATTGCCAAGACCTTGATATTTGCTGAATTGCAACAAAGGATCAACAGTCGGCCTTTTCAAGATTAGTTCACCGCTGGAGATTTCCACCCTGTTCAAACCGTGCACACAGGCCTGGTTGATTCATGCAAAGCTTCGTCACGGGATTCAATGCGACGTGGAGACAAGAACGCATCGGAACCTTTGAGAATCGATCGGACCGCAACATTCCCTTCAGTATTCACAAAGTCTTCAACTGATCAATGTTGCGAAAGCGAGACAGTCCGGGGACTTGTCGCTTGAATTGAACAAAAGAATTTCATCAGTGACACCAAGACAACGATTAAGTGCATTGATCGAAAGCCGATGGTTCGATCTGGGAAAGCCATCCTTGATGAAGGAGCATAAATATTCCATTCTTCTGCGTAGCATCAGAGAGGAGAAAAAGCTTGTAGCCATCGAACTGATCGACCTCATGCTTGAAGACACAAGCAACAAACTTGACACTCTTTGATCTTTATTATCTTAGTGATGACGGATAACTTCGATTTTTTGGGTTGAACTTGATCACGGGAGAGCATCAGACGTCAGGACATCAATGACGCCTACTTTCCTCACACCATTGCATCGTGAATGCTCGATGTTTATCGAAGCACCGTCATCGATGGTTGCGGTCCAGAGCAGTCGTTGCTGAACTGAACCAGGTCGTCTCTACACGCTGCAAAAGCCCATGGAGACCGCTCCACTTGATCCAAGTCTGCCGGGTGTGCGGTTGCTCCAGAGCTGGATCCGTGAGCGCACACCCCTGAGCATTGACGCAATCGGTCAAGAACGCATCGAAGGCCGATTGGTTTGGCAAGACCCCGAGTTCCTGGCGATCGAACCGCCACGCAGTGATCGAGTGCTGCTTCTCAACCGTCATCAGGTGGTGGTGATCCGCACGCTCGGCTGAACAGCGGGTTCGCTGTGGCACGATCGCAGCCGTCCCGCCAGTCGGTCCGTTCGTGAACAGCCGTTACGACTCCCATGAGCTGGAACAGCGCTGGCAAACCACCTGGCGTGAGCAGGGCGCTGATGCAACGCCAAGCGGGAGCGAACGACCATCCTTCTATGCCCTGTCGATGTTCCCGTATCCCTCGGGGACTCTGCACATGGGGCATGTTCGGAACTACGTGATCACCGATGTGATTGCCCGAGTCCAGCGGATGCGTGGGCACGCCGTTCTTCATCCGATGGGGTGGGATGCCTTTGGGTTACCTGCCGAAAACGCTGCGATTGAACGCGACGTCGATCCAGGCGAATGGACGGATCGCAACATCGCACAGATGCGTGGTCAGCTCGACCGTCTCGGCCTCTCCATTGACTGGGAACGGGAACAGGCCACATGCCACAGCGATTACTACCGCTGGACCCAGTGGTTGTTTCTGGAATTGTTTGAGGGTGGACTCGCTTATCGCAAGAATGCGACTGTCAACTGGGATCCGGTCGATCAGACCGTCCTGGCCAATGAACAGGTGGATGGGGATGGCCGCTCCTGGCGTTCGGGAGCGTTGGTGGAACAACGCCAACTGAACCAATGGTTCCTGCGGATCACGGACTATGCCGAGCGCCTGCTGAAGGATCTGGACAAGCTGTCGGGCTGGCCTGAGCGGGTTCGCACGATGCAGGCCAACTGGATCGGTCGATCCGAGGGGGCCGAAATCGTCTTCCAGGTCAACGATTCCGATGACCTGGCGATCACTGTCTTCACGACCCGACCCGACACCCTTGCAGGGGCGTCCTATGTGGTCCTCGCTCCGGAACATCAGCTGGTCGACAAGCTCACATCGAGCGCTTGCATGGCATCAGTGGCCAACTTCCGGACGGAGGTTGGACGGCTGAGTGCGATCGAACGCACCAGCGATTACCGGCCCAAACGTGGCGTGCCGATCGGATCCAGTGTGATCAATCCGTTGAACGGCGCGTTGCTGCCGGTGTGGATCGCCGACTACGTGCTGGCTGATTACGGCACAGGCGCCGTGATGGGTGTGCCCGCCCATGATCAGCGCGACATCGTGTTTGCCAATTCGAATGACCTGCCCATCCAGCAGGTGATCGAAGCCGATGGTGCAGCTGAAGCCATTGCCGCTGGAAAGGCCTGGACGGAACCAGGAATCCTGATCCATTCGGACGACTTCAACGGCATGGCATCCAGTGATGCCAAGGCAGCAATCACCCGTCACGGCGCGTCCGCTGGATGGGCCAGCAGCAAGATCAGTTATCGCCTGCGCGACTGGCTGATCTCTCGACAGCGCTACTGGGGTTGCCCGATTCCAATCGTGCATTGCCCGAACTGCGGGGCTGTGGCCGTGCCTCGCGAGGATCTGCCTGTGGAACTGCCCCGTGGCATCGACCTGTCCGGGAAAGGCGGTTCACCGTTGAGCCAACAGACGGACTGGGTGAACGTGCCCTGTCCATCCTGCGGTGAACCGGCCAAGCGGGAAACAGACACCATGGACACCTTCATGTGCTCCTCCTGGTACTTCCTTCGCTTTGCAGACCCGCACAACAGTCAAAAGCCCTTCGATCCGGAGGCGATTGCTCGCTGGCTTCCCGTCAACCAATACGTGGGCGGGATTGAGCACGCCATCCTGCATTTGCTGTACTCCCGCTTCTTCACCAAAGCGCTCAAGGATCGAGGCTTGATCACTGCGGACGAGCCGTTTGAGCGGCTTCTGACCCAGGGCATGGTGCAGGGGGTGACGTATCGAAATCCGACAACCGGTCAATACATCGCACCGGCGGACGTCAACGATCCCGACGATCCCAAGGACCCCAACACCGGTGATGTGCTGGAGGTGTTGTTCGAAAAGATGTCGAAGTCGAAGTACAACGGCGTTGATCCAGCGGCGGTGATCGACCGCTACGGAGCCGATACCGCCCGGATGTTCATTCTGTTCAAAGCCCCACCGGAGAAGGACCTCGAGTGGGATGACGCCGATGTGGAAGGCCAGTACCGCTTCCTGCAGCGGCTGTGGCGACAGATGGAGAGCGCTGCTCCATTGCTCGGTCGCTCAGGACTCGATCAGCCGCTCCCCAGCGACCTGACATCGGAGGAGGCCGAACTGCGTCGTGCCGTGCACAACGCCATCCAGGCGATCAGTGACGACCTGCACGAGGAGATCCAGCTCAACACGGCGATCTCCGAGCTGATGAAGCTCTCCAACAGCCTCCAGGCGATCGGGCAGACCAACGTGCGGCCCGCCGTTCTTGCGGAGGCCATGAGCGTACTGACGCGTTTGGTCGCGCCGTTTTCTCCCCACATCGCAGAGGAGTTCTGGCACCGTCTTGGGGGAACAGAGAGTGTGCACCGGCAATCCTGGCCAGAACTGGATGCAGCTGCCCTTGTTCAGGACACCGTGGAAGTGGTGATCCAGGTGAAAGGCAAGGTTCGCGGCAAGCTTCAGGTTCCGGCCAGTGCCGAGAAAGCTGAACTGGAACAGATGGCCCTGGCCAGTGACGTGGCCAAGAAGTGGCTGGATGGTCAACCACCCCGGCGGGTGATTGTTGTCCCTGGAAAGCTGGTGAATCTGGTGCCCTGATCATCCGATCAGAACACCAGATGGATCGAACTGAGATGTTTGGGTCTGCGGGAGTCCGTTAGACCTTGCTGAACCGCATGCTGGCTGGGCTGGCCCAGTCGCCCTCGGCGGCAAAGCCACGGGAGTTGCCGGTGAGGTGGCGCATGATCCAGAACACCGCCTCGTCGGTTCCACCACCGAGGGCCTGACGGATCTCAGCAACGGAACGAGGCGCTCCGTCATTCAGCACCGCCTCCACCCGACTCTGCAGATCAAGGACCGCGGCAGCTGCCTTCTTGCCGGCCTCAACTCCGGGTTGGTGATAGGCGTTGATGTTCACAAGTTCACCGTAAAAACCAACGGCGCGTTCAAACAGCCCGATCAAGGCTCCGAGCCGGCGGGCATCGAAACGACGCATCGAAATGCTCATGTTCTGGCGACCTCCCTCGGTCAGAGCAGAACGTGTGCCCTGCAGGAAGCCATCCAGGAAGTCTCCCGGACGCTCATTCTTGATCACCGGAATGTCCTCAACATCCTCAAGGCATTCGATGAACGTGGCGAAGAAGTTATCCACGCCATCACGCAGCTGCTGGACGTAGGCGTGTTGATCCGTGGAACCTTTGTTGCCGTAAACAGCGATGCCTTGATGAACTTCCTGGCCATCGCGATCAAGGCGCTTGCCCAGTGATTCCATCACCAGCTGCTGCAGATAGCGGCTGAACACCTCGAGACGATCGCGATACGGGAGCACCACCATGTCCCGCTTGCCTTTGCCATCGCCAGCCACGTACCAGGACGCCGCCATCAGGGCAGCAGGATTGCGACGCAGGTCGGCCACTCGCGTGGCTTCATCCATCTGAGCGGCGCCCGCCAGGAAGGCGCGGATGTCGCTGCCGATCAAGGCACCGGGGAGCAGACCAACGGCACTCGTGATGCTGGTTCGGCCACCCACCCAATCGAACATGTCGAACCGCTTCAACCAGTTCTGCGCCTTGGCCTCCTGATCCAGCTTGCTGTCCACCATGGTGATGGCAACAGCCTGTCCAGCCCACTGTCCGCCCCTCTCCTCCAGGCGATGACGGGCCTGTTCCATCCCGAGATGGGGTTCGGGGGTGCCGCCGGATTTACTCACGGTCACCACGAGCGTGGTTTTGAGCTTGTCGCCAAGCCCTGCCAGCACGGCGCTCATGCCGTTGGGATCAACGTTGTCGAAGAAGTGGAAGGGAAGCCCTTCACCTTCGTTCTGGAGGGCCTTGATCATCAGCAGAGGTCCCAGACCACTGCCCCCAATCCCGATCCACAACACGTCTGTGAACGCTTCACCGTTCGGAGCCTTGATCGTTCCAGAGATCACGTCCTGACCGAATGCCTCGATCAGATCGATCTCACTGGCGATGTGATCGCGAACGTCGTCCGTTGGAGCCAGCTGGGGACTTCGAAGCCAGTAGTGGCCCACCTGGCGCTGCTCGTCCTCATTGGCGATCGCTCCGGATTCAAGGTCCTGCATGGCTGCGAAGGCCTGATCGAATCCGGGTTGCAACGTCTCCAGATGGGAGGCGTTCACGTGCATGCGGCTGACGTCAAGCCAGATCCCGAGATCATCGTGATACCACAGGAGGTCGCAGAACCGCTGCCACTGCACCTGAGCATCACTACCGCTGAAATCCGGGAAGCTCATCGTTGATGGAAGAGGCACTCTCGCCGAAACTATCTACGTTCTTGAAGGTTGCCCATTGCCTACGACACCATATGCAGCTGCTGACAGAGCCGGTGCGCGCATTGGGCTTCTGAACAGGGTCTGTCTCTGTGGTGTGTTGTTGTGCAGTGTTTCAGCGGCAGCCCTGGTGATGCTCAAAGGAGATGTGGCCAGAAGGCCAAGCTCCGAATCAACAGCGGTCGTGACCTTGCCGAAGGTTCAGGATCTCTCTGGGCAGACCGATCCAAGCGATTTCACCGCTGAGGAGTTGAAGCACCTGCAGAGCCGCTTCGGTGTGCATGGTCCCCAACCTCCCATCGCTCAGCTGTTCACGGAGGGTGTTGATCAACTCCAGCCCCTCCGCACCCAGACTCTTGACAGGCTTGAATCACTCAAACCGGTCATTTTGCGCGAGGCGAACATAAAGAACGTGAACCCGATGTTAATCATCGCCATTTTATTTGATGAGATTCAACATTCCAAACCAGGAGAAGATCTTCCCTTTATCGTTCATTCGGGATTGGTGAAAACCCATGGTCCAGCACAGATTGGAATCACTGAGTTAATTCATCAAGGACTCCTCCCATCCGAGCCAACGAAGGATGACATCGCCTGGGCCAGAAATGAACTGATGAATCCTGCTGCCAACATCAGGCTGCTTGCTGGAAAGATGCATCGATTGAAACAGGCCCTGGGACTACCAAACACGTCCATTCTTCAGGCCAGCCGCTCCTACCTTGACGCCAAGGCGATTGCGACACTGGCTTATCTGCACAACGGCAAACTGGACTATCCGGCAAGGATCCTCCGCTACATGCAGGATGCAGAACTACACCAGATCATCTATGGACAACATCTGATGCCTCAGGATCTGTTGATCTAGGCGGCACACATGGAACAGGATTTGGCATCAATGTATTGAATCAAAGGAATCTCGCCATGAGCCCTTCGACGTCTATGAAACACATAGATCACCCAGTGAAGCCAACCGACTTTGCAGAGCGGACCAATCAAAACTGCGAGGGTCACTGCGTTCACCACCAATATCAACATGTCGATGGGTGGTGATGGCTGCAGGTGGCAGATCAAAACTGTTGATCCAGCCGGAGAGCACAAGAGCCAGCGCGTCGTATTGCCGATCGGTGTAGCCACTGTGCGTGGCATTGCTGTTCGCTCCGCTGATCGGTGTTTCCAAACTCAAATGAAGCGCAAAATTGTTGACTGAGCCTTTGAAACGTTTGTTGGTGATGGCCCATTCACCAAGAAAGGATGAATAGCCCGCTCCGTAGGCACGATTGATCGGATCCACAAGATCCAGCACACGTCCATCAAGCCCGATCAGGGTGTGGTAACTCACCTGGTCTTCATCGCGTGGATGGGGCGTTAGGAAAGTGTTCACCGCAGATGTCAGGGAATACACCGTTTCGTGCATCACCACGACGCGAGGATTGATGTCGAGATTGCGTCCGTAGGCGTCGCGGGTGTGGCGTTCTCCGTAGTTGGTGGGATCGATCGGCAGATCACTGCGCCAGGACGACTGACGACTCTGAAGAGCAATCAACCGTTGACGAATGCTCGGATCGATCCCGGAACATTGACGTGCCAGGGGAGATGTCCACGACCGTGCGCGTGGTGGGCGAGGGGCAGTACCGGAGGGTTCGGCTTCGATCTCCCGACCGCGTTCCTGACTCACTTGGTCAAGCAATTCAAGCAACGAAGGGCGCGAGCGGGCATGGGAATAATCCTTTTGATCTGCAGCAAGCCACCCCAGAAACAGCAGCGTGAATGACCCTGCCGTCATCGCCAGAACAATCGCAAGGGGATGGCGTTTCACCCCTGCCCAGGTTGCCGTCAGGCGATGTTTCAGAGGATCCGGAACCATCGCTCTCGAAGCGCCCTTTGCTCAGCTGTTGCCCCAGGATCCCAGTCCAGACGCCAGTGGTCTATCCCTTCGTCAGGAATTAAGAGAGTCTGATGCAGCAGGCCTCGACGGCTGAGAGTGAACTCCGCCTCAACACCGATCCTGAGCAGAAGCGGCAGATCACTGCTCCGGCGCAGCCTCCGACCATCGACAGCGAGCACCTCGTCGCCCACCACCAGGTCGGCATTCGCTGCCGGACCATCTGTGGCGACGCGGGTGACCACAACCTCTCCCTGTTCATCACTGAGGGTCAGACCATGGTTGGGATGGGTGGATGGAATGGGATCCAGCCGCAGCCCCAAGGCCCCAACCGTGCGATCCAGCGG
>MDTB01054002.1_pt1 | contig 12035 bp, 14 predicted proteins | sample 811161 | NCBI WGS metagenome assembly MDTB01 (sample SAMN05326650, study PRJNA326480) | marine metagenome | isolation source: seawater | place: Mediterranean Sea | collected 2009 | reverse complement strand
CGAATTGGTAGAGATGGAACTTGGTATTATTGTAATTCACCCATTGGCAGGAAAGCTATAGTTAAGCTATTTTCTTCAGTTTTGATTAGAGATGGAGATAAATACTTTCTTATTACTCCGGTAGAGAAAGTTGGTATCACTGTTGACGATGTGCCGTTTATCGCAACTGACTTTGAAACTACCAGCGAAACTGGGATATCGTATATAGTATTTTTTACCAATATGGATGAAAAAATATTGTTAGGGAAAAAAAATCCAATAAGATTTTCTATAAATAAAAAAACGGAAGAACCGACTCCATATATTCTCGTAAGGGACAATATTGAGGCTAGAATCGACAGGAAAAGTTTCTATAGATTGATTGAATTAGGCAAGTTCTCAAAAAAAAATAGTATCGAATATTTTGGATTATGGTCTAATGATGTTTTTTTTCCAATAATGGCTAAGTCGGAACTCGATAAAAAGTCACTCTAAGTAAATTTTCCTTGAAAAATCATCAAAAATTTTCTTATAGACAGATTTTTTAAATGGGACTATTTTTTTTTCGATCTCTTCTTTTTTCATCCACCTCCAAGCACAAAACTCAGGGTTTTCAGTATTGATATTTATATCTTCATCTAAACCTAAATAGTTTACTGCAAACCATATCTGCTTTTGGCCCACATACTTACCTCCCCAAAGCTTAGGTACTAGGTTTTTTGGCAAATCATACTTTATCCAATCAGTACTTTGAGATATAATTTCAACGTTTTCTTTTGGAATACCAGTTTCTTCCCTCAATTCTCTAAATGCAGCTTTTCTCGGGGTTTCGTTATCCTCTATCCCTCCCTGAGGCATTTGCCATGCACTAGATTTATTGTCAATTCTCTGAGCGGCGAACACCATACCATTCTTAATTAGTACTATCCCAACGCAAGGGCGATATTTCCCTGATATTTTTCCTGCTGTCACTTATAATCCCTATAAATGCTTAGCCCTGAAAGTATATCGAGAGCGTAGGACAATTGATAATCCTGCTTACGCCTTTTAGCTTTTTTTTCGAGCGTCTCGTTCTCATCATCCAGTAATTTTTTCTCCTCGACCGATAATCTATCATTTGACAACGCACCTTTTAAATCTGCTTCAGTGACTCTGCTGGATCCATTTTCTAAATCTTTATCAGTGGGAGATGCTGGTAAGGGCTCTACGATGATATCTGGAACAACCCCCAGAGCTTGAATCGATCTTCCAGCAGGAGTGTAATACCTTGCCGTCGTTAATCTCATAGCCCCGTTTTCTCCTAATGGCAAAACAGATTGAACAGATCCCTTCCCAAAGCTCTTTGTCCCCAATATCACAGCTCTTTTATGGTCCTGCAAAGCTCCTGCTACAATTTCAGATGCAGATGCAGATCCCCCATTTATCAAGACAACTATTGGCTTTTCCTCAGCTAGATCTCCTTTGCTAGCACTATACCTCTTAGCTTGATTAGTAGTACGGCCTCTGGTGCTTACTATTTCACCTTGGTGAAGGAACATATCAGAGACTGAAATTGCCTCAGATAATAAGCCGCCTGGATTATTCCTAAGATCGATTACAAAACCTGCCACATTCTCAATGCCACCAAGCTCCATAATTTTTTCTTCAATTCCTTTTTTGATATTAGGAGTTGTTTGCTCATTGAAAGTAGTGACTCTGATGATAATGTTGCTATCCTCTATTCGTAAGCGAGCAGCGGTTAGTTTAATTATATCTCGAACTATTATTACTTCAAAAGGATCTAGATTTAGGTCTCTAACTACTGTCAAGGTTACTTCAGACCCTACCGGTCCACGCATTTTGTCTACTGCTTCAGACAAGGTCAAACCAAGGATCGCCTCGCCATCAACATGAGTAATAAAGTCCCCAGATTGCATATTAGCCTCTGCTGCAGGTGTTCCATCCATTGGCGCCACCACTTTGACAAAGCCATCCTCTTGGGTCACTTCAATACCCAATCCTCCAAAAGCTCCCCTAGTGTCTACTTGCATGTCCTCAAAGCTTTCCGGAGGCATATAACCCGAGTGTGGGTCAAGAGAAGACAACATACCATTTATGGCCGCAGAAATTAGATCTGTGCTATCAACATTTTCTACATAACCTGACCTTATACGATCAAAAACCTCTCCAAATAGGTTTAGTTGTTCATAGACAAGATTTCTATCTTCCTGATTTATTTGCGCCTCTGCCCTAAATATAGGCCGGTCAATTTGGCTAAATATGAGAGCTCCAATAAAAAACCCAAATGCTAGTACCGCTAGATGCCGTTTCATGACGAAAACCTTAATGTTGGTCTAAAATAAAATTGAACCTGATCCTATAAGCTTAGTGCTTAAATTTGAAATTGCAAATTTACAAGTCAATATTCAGTCCAATATTACGTTTTCTTCAAAAGACTCTTACCCGTCATCTCTTTTGGCTTTTTTAGATTCATCAAATCTAACAATGTTGGAGCAATATCTTCCAGACTTCCATTTTTTATGCTTGTTAAATCTTTTTCTTTTACCAAAATAACTGGAACTGGATTCAGAGTATGAGATGTGTGTGGTTGATTCTTTTCGAGATCAACCATTTCCTCACAATTACCATGGTCAGCAACTAACAAAATTGTAGCATTTTTTTTCTTTGCTACTTGAAGCAGTTCTCCCAATGCTAGATCAACTGCCTCACAAGCTTTTATCGCAGCGTCAAGTTTGCCAGTATGGCCTACCATGTCTGGGTTTGCAAAATTTACAACTATAAAATCATACTTTTCTCCAATGACTGCTTCGACTAACTTTGCTATCACTTTTTTAAGGGACATTTCCGGTAGCAAATCATAAGTAGCGATTTTTGGGCTTGGTACCAGAACTCTATCCTCTGACTCAAATGGATCTTCTCTCCCACAATTAAAAAAATAAGTGACATGAGCATATTTTTCTGTCTCTGCTATTCTGAGCTGCTTCTTATTATTATCAGACACCACATTTCCCAATGTATTATTAACTGGGGATTTTGGGAAAAATGTTAACAGGCTTTTGCTCAACTTATCAGAATAGTTAACCAAGCTGGCTCCAATTGAGAATAATTGGGGTGCAGATATGGATGATGGAAAACTATTAAAATTAGGGTCACATAGTGAAGAAGCAATTTGCAGAATTCTATCCGACCTAAAGTTCATAAAAATTATGCTATCTAGCCCAATTTGTACACCTGGATAATTACTGGATACGGCAGGTACGATAAACTCGTCTGTAAGTCCTAATTGATACTGATTTTCAATAAAATCCATGGCTGAATCAAAGATTTTTCCCTTACGATAAATTATACTATCAAAAAATAGTTTGGTTCTTTCCCACCTTTTGTCTCTATCCATAGCGTAGAACCTTCCAGAAATGGTTGCTATAAATTCTAAGTCATTAGAAACTTTGCAAAACTCTCCTAAACTATCTAAAGCGGCTTTTTGAGACGTGTCTCGGCCATCGAGGATCATGTGTAAAAAAACCCGCAAATCTTTATTAAGCAAGACTTTGAGAACTTCGATAATATGATTTTGATGAGAATGAACACCTCCAACAGAACATAATCCCACCAAATGTATATTACCTCCAGTTTTTTTAGCCTTACTGACAAAATGTTCAAAAGTGGGGTCTTTTTTAAAGAAATTATTAGAAACTGCTCTATTAACCCGAGGTAAATCCATAAGCATTTTGCGACCTGCTCCCAGATTCATATGGCCAACTTCTGAATTACCAACCTGTGACGGGGGCAAACCAACTGCTTCTCCATGAGTAAGCAATTTTGCATTAGGATAATGAGACATTAGGTAATCCATGTTTGGTGTGTTGGCATGAAAAATCGAATTGCCTACACTTTCATTGCTAATTCCCCACCCATCCAAGATAGCAAGAATAACGGTCTTTTTTTGTGTAGAATTCATTTTTAGGCTCAAAAAAATTTTGGTTCGATATTACTTGTGATAAGGACTATTCGTCATTAAAGATGCTGCTCTGTACAACTGCTCTACCACCATTACTCTAGCAAGAAAGTGAGGCCAGACCATACTTCCTAAAGAAATCATACCTTCGACATCTTTTTTCAGGCTTGGACAGAAACCGAAAGCTCCACCAATAACGAAAGTCTGTTGTCTAACTCCTGTATCCCTTTGTTTGACCAAAAGCTCTGAAAAATCCTTCGAAGATAAAACCTGCCCACCTTCGTCAAATAAAAAAACCTTAGCTTTATCTCTGATTTTTTCTCTAATTTTTCTAGCTTGAGTTGCAGGAGTTCCAAATTTTTTTTCATCTATTTCAATAATCTTAAGTGGTCTTATCCCTATTAATGGGCTTAGCCTACAAAATCTTTCGCTGTATTTATGTACTAAGGACGATTCCGGACAATTAGACATTCGGCCAATTGTAATCAATGAGATATCCATGAAGTATTCTGCTAACTCTCTGAAATGTCTGAAGGTATATTCCACATCTTTTCTAGCTGATAATATTCCCTGACTTCCGGTCTAAAAATATGTATTATTATGTCTCCCGCATCAATTAATACCCAAAAGGCTCCTGCCAAACCTTCAGCTCGCGGAATTATACCAAACTTAGATTTCAAATTTTCTATAAGCTTTTCAGAAGATGAAACCACTTGCCTAGAGGATGTTCCAGAGGCAACAATCATGTAATCTGCTTCTTGGGATCTCCCTTTCAGAGGAATTACTACCACTTCGCGTAGCTTTTCGTTATCTAGAAAGGTTGTCAAACTGTTCTTCAATTGCTCTATATCAAAAGCTAATTTTGTTGAAATCTTCTTTCTTGATTTTCTCAATTTGCAGTACCGATCCTCAGAAACCTTCTCCCTATTTTAAAAAAAACCAACAGATTCAGCCAGGCTGCATAAACGGCATAGTAATGGTTAGCACAGCTTTAATATTTTTCCAACTAGCTATCACCAGGATATTTACTTTATTCTCTAACGACTGAGTCATAAGAAGAGGTGAGATCTCGAACAAAATTACCTACCTCAAAACTATATTCTCCAATATTCCCAACTGGGGTGACTTCGGCAGCTGTGCCTGTTAGCCAACACTGCTCAAAACTCTCCAATTCTGACATCTCAATGTGCCTTTCATGCACCTCAACTCCCATTTTCTCTAGTAGTCCTATAATGGTCTGTCGAGTAATCCCATTAAGAAAACAGTCCGGCAACGGAGTATGAACCTTGCCATCTCTTAAAAAAAATACGTTTGCTCCTGTTGCTTCAGCTACATACCCACGGTAATCCATCATTAATGAGTCAGAACAACCTTTAGCCTCTGCAGCATGTTTAGACATGCTACAAATCATATACAAGCCAGCTGCCTTTGCAAAAGACGGTATGGTTTCAGGACTAGGCCGCTTCCATTTTGAAATATCCAATTTAGCACCTTTAAATTTTGCATCGCCATAATAAGCACCCCATTCCCATGCAGCTATAGCCATCCTGACCTTATTCTTTTGAGATGCAACGCCCATATCCTCGCCTGAACCTCTCCAACATATTGCTCTTATGTAAGCTTCCTGAAGCTTTGATTCCTTTAGGAGAGTATTCTTTGCAAGCTCAATTTCATCAATGGTATAAGGCACTTGAACATCGATTAGGTTCCCAGACTCTATAAGGCGTTTAGAATGCTGCCTACTTTTGAATATTTTTCCATTATAGGCCCGTTCCCCTTCAAAAACAGCTGAGCCATAATGAAGGGCATGGGTTAGGATATGGACATTTGCATTTCGCCATTGAACAAAATCCCCATCTATCCATATATAACCGTCACGATCATCGTAAGCATTTACCATAAAATTTTCCTTATCAGTTAATCCCAGTTATCGTTGATTTCCTTAAAATTCTGAGCGAAAGTAACTTAGGGACAAAATACCTCAATAAGGTTCAACATCAATGATTAATTCAAATGCCAAAAATTTTTATTGTAGTATTTTCATTTAAACAGCTGATTGGTCAACTCTATGAATCACAAAAAACACATACTAGTCGTTGATGATGATGAAAGGATTAGAAAGTTACTGCAAAGATTCCTGAGAAAGAATGACTACGTGGTTTCGTCCTCTAGTAATTCTCACGATGCATCAACTCTTACAGATAGTATTACATTTGATCTATTGATAATCGATGTCATGATGCCCGGGAAAGATGGCATTGCCCTAACAAAAAGCTTGTTAAGAAAAATCACTACCCCGATTATTCTTCTTACAGCAAAAAAAGATATATCAGATAGAATTTTAGGTCTAGAAACTGGGGCTGATGACTATATATCAAAGCCTTTTGATCCTAGAGAACTTATATTGAGAATAGAAACGATTCTTAAGAGAGTTAAGGTTGAGTCTAATGAATTAAAACAAGAAAAAGTTACTAAAATAGGAGACTTTCAATACGACTCCTGGAGAGATGAACTATCGAAGGACCAGGATCTTATAGCTCTTACATCTGCAGAAAAATCTTTAATTAAGGAATTAGTGAAATTTGCAAACAATCCCGTCGAACGAGCTTTACTGGCAAGGGTGCTTTTTGAGGGAAAAGATTCAAACTCTAAAACTTTTTTTCCTCAAAATAACTCTATCAAAAATCTTAGAAGAGAACGTGGCGTTGATGTAAATGTGAATAGACTTAGAAAAAAAATTGAAAAAAATCCTAAGTCTCCTCGGTATTTAAAAACAGTGCGTGGGGTAGGCTATATGCTACTCCCTGATTGGAAGTAAATTCTTAGAATACCAGCTCTAAAAATCTCTAGCAAATCAACAGCCCCAAACATTTTCTTTATCCACCCATCCCTTGTACTTCTGAAAAATAGCCTGACAAGAATTTTGGTCTACTTTAATCAATTGTCCTATTAAACCGAAACCTAAGATGGCTACTGGTTTCGCATCTTTCCCCACATTTTTTCTTAAAAAAGTTTCTTTTTGGGTGGTAATAATGGTTTTTTTTCCAGAGAGTAAGCGGAAATAAACCCATCCTCTGTCACCCTCAAAATCTTCCACCTGACGCCAGTGATTATATTCACCAATAATTTTTAAAGGCAATCCAGCTTTTTCCAAAACCCAGTCAATTCTATAAGATTTCCCAGGTCCTCGTCTTACAAACGTTTTACTACTTTTTAAGGAAACAAATCTTGGAATGTCAAGACCGGTAACTCTGCCCTTATTTGCAGAGACCTCACATGGTGCTATGCCACCCATTAAAAAGACGAAAAATGATATTTGGACTAATAAAATTTTTTGCATGTAAAAAATTACGTTAATGCATTGTTAGATAAGGTGTGATATCTTCATAATAATTTCACTATAAGATAAACATTAAGAAGCTGAAAATATGCATATAGGCTAGATAGCATTAAAAAATGAATGCGAAAAGTATTAAAGTTGCTGTTACAAGACAGCTACCAGAACCTGTCGAAACAAGATTGAAAGAATTATTTGATGCAAAGTTGTCAAATTCTTCGCTACCAATGTCAAAGGGTCAAATATCCGATTTGGTAAAAGATTGTGATGTACTCGTCCCAACTATAGGTGATATAATTGATGATCAGATGATCAATAATGCTGGAAAAAAAATGAGGTTGATCGCAAACTATGGAGCTGGCTTCGATCATATAGACATTAAATCAGCAAACGGGCTTGGTATTATGGTAACCAATACACCAAATGTACTAACTGAAGATACTGCTGATATGGCGATGGCTTTAATTTTAAGTGTACCAAGACGCATAAAAGAAGGGGTTAAACAGTTAGCAGATGATGACTGGGACGGTTGGGCTCCAAATGCTTTATTAGGGCATAGAATCCACGGTAAAAGGTTAGGCATTCTTGGAATGGGTAGGATTGGTCAAGCAATAGCTAGGAGGGCAAAAGCTTTTGGTATCCAAGTACACTATCATAATAGAAACAGATTATCTGAAAGAATAGAGGAAAATCTTGAGGCTACGTTTTGGGAAAGTCTTGACCAGATGCTTGCCAGAATTGATTTTCTGTCAATAAATGCGCCACATACCCCATCGACATACCATCTAATAAATGCCCGCCGTTTGAAACTCATGAAAAAAACCTCCTACATTATTAATACAGCAAGGGGAGAGTTGATTGACGAAAATGCGCTAACTAGAATGCTACGTTCAGGGGAGTTGGCTGGAGCTGCATTAGATGTTTTTGAAAAAGGGAATAAAATAAACCCTAGATTAAAGGAATTAGACAACGTGTTTCTCTTACCCCATATGAGTTCTGCGACTATCGAAGGCAGGATCGAAATGGGAGAGAAAGTGATAGTAAATATTAAGACCTTTGTAGATGGGCATACGCCACCAGATCTTATTTTAATAACTTAAAGGCCCTATTTCTCAAATGAACAGATTGAACAGTTACTACGTCTTTCGATTTTAAATTTTTGAAATTCAGCATGTAGACAATCATAAGTTAAAATATGATTAGCTAGTGATAGACCAGCTGAAGTAAGGAATTTAATAGCTTCACCCGCCATGATAGAACCTATGATACCAACTACTGGACCTATTACTCCTAAGTCGGAACAGCTTTCTTCCATGATCTGGGTAGGAGCATTCGGATATATACAATCAAAACATACGGAGGGAAGTTTTGGATCGAATAGACATATTTGACCCTCCCACTGACTCAATCCTCCATAAATCAGGGGTAACTTATGTTTATATGCTTCTCTACATAACGTAGATTTTGATTTAAAGTTATCAGTCCCATCTATAATAAAGTCAGTATCATTTAAAATATATGAGCTATTTTCCTCAGTAAACTGTTCTTCTAATGTAGTAATCTTAATGTGTGGATTTAATTTCAAAAGGTTTTTCTTTGCAGCGAGGACTTTTTTTGTACCAATATCTGCCTCTTCAAATAATATCTGCCTTTGCAAATTGGATAAACTTACTATGTCACTATCAACTATTTTTATAGTACCAACCCCAGAAGCAGCCAAATAATATAGAGCGATGGACCCCAATCCACCTGCCCCTATCATTGTAATTCTAGAATTGGACAGTTTTAATTGACCAGGACCCCCTATCTCCTTTAAAAGTATGTGCCTGGTATATCTTTCTAACCCATAGCTATCCAAAACACCTCACAATAACCTTTTCGCATTTTGATTCCTCAAAAATTAATCCAAACCTTCAAAAAGAATGGTTGATAGATACCGCTCGGCAAAGCTTGGTAGAATGACCACAATTCTCATCCCTTTATATTTTGGCCTAATAGCCAACCGGGTTGCTGCTAAAACTGCTGCACCAGATGAAATACCTACTGGAATGCCCTCTAATTTAGCCAGTCTCCTTGCCATATCAACTGCATCTTGATTTCCTATCTGCATTACTTCAGAAATTATGCTCATATCTAGGTTTTTTGGAATAAATCCTGCTCCGATACCTTGAATTTTATGCGGCCCTGGTTTTCCCCCCGAAATTACAGGACTATCCTCCGGTTCTACTGCAACCAAATCAATCTTTGGATTTCGCTCTCTAAGGACCCGACCTACTCCCGTAATCGTTCCTCCAGTCCCTACACCAGAGACAAACACATCCAAATTACCACCTGTATCCGACCAAATTTCCTCTGCCGTAGTTTTCATATGTATTTCTGGGTTAGAGGGATTCTGAAATTGTTGAGGGATAACAGCATTAGGTATCTCAGACAATAATTCCTCGGCTCTTTGAACCGCACCTTTCATTCCTTTAATGGGGTCAGTTAGCTCAAGCTGAGCCCCCAAAAGCCTTAGCATTTTTCTTCTCTCTAGAGACATGCTCTCTGGCATGGTTAAGATCAGTTTGTACCCCCTGGAAGCAGCTACAAAAGCTAGTGCTATTCCTGTATTACCCGAAGTTGGTTCAATTAAAGTTCCGCCCGGTTTGATAGAGCCAGATTCTTCCAGGTGATTAATCATACTAACTCCAATCCTATCTTTGACTGAGGAAAGAGGGTTAAAAAACTCTAACTTTGCAATAATTTCGGCCTGACAATCTAACTCATCGATCAGTTTAGATAGTCTAACCATAGGGGTTTTACCAACAGTTTCAGTAATATTGGAATAGATACCATTTTTTTCAGTTTCTGCCATTTTTAGATCCCTCTAATTTTAGGTTTTACTTTCCTTCAGCGCGCAATTTAAAAATGCTGATGTAGTTTATGCCAGTACTATCACCTTCCAGGCTCTCCAGTATATTCAGCCTAATTTCCTAATAAATTCTCTCTTTACGCGCATTATTAACTCCAAAGACCTTATGTTATTAACCTTATTCAGATGATCACCTCTCTCAAATTTCTTTATTATTTAAGATACTATTTTTGGATACACTCTTCAAATTTATCTTATTAATTCATAAAATAAACTTTGCATTTTCAAGAACATTGAGCTCCCTCATTTAAGTTCCATAAATAGGCTACAATGATCGCTATCAAGTCAAACCAGTAGACCCAAAACCCTTAAACCCTCTGTCGGAAAAACTTAAATCATCAACCTCTAGAGTTTTTGGCCTCAGGACTGGCGCAATAATTAGTTGGGCTATCCTATTTCCCTGCTCTACCAGAAAATCTTGGTGGCCAAGGTTTGCCAGAATTACCTTAAGATGTCCTCTAAAATCTGCGTCAATAGTCCCAGGTGAGTTGAGAACAATAACTTTATTATTTGCTGCCAGACCTGAACGAGACCTTATCTGACCCTCACAGTTTTTAGGGATTTCAATAGAAATTCCCGTTGTGATTACTGCCGTTCCTTGACCTGGAATGAGTATTCCTAAATGCCTATGTTCGTCTGAAAAGTTTGCACGAATATCCATACCAGAAGAAAAATCACTTTGATAACTTGGGAGTTTTAAACGTTCATACCCAGATAATCTTTTGATTAACAAAGTCGTATTCTTCATTTTTTTACTCCAGTTGGACCCCTCCAGTCTTTTGTTAGGATCTATAGCTGTTCTCAATAGTTTCTTTATGATAAGCCTTTTCTTAGCTTTGGAAATTAAAAATCAGTTATGTAACCACCTACCTGATCTAAATCTGAACCAAAGCCCTGAATTGCACCTCCTATTGTTCCACAACTGGCTAAATTTAAACATAGGATAGCTATTATTAGGTATTTCATTTTTATATCACTTTCTTTTTGTTATTGACCTTTTTTGGCTAGGTCAGCAATGCCATCTAATTTCACTTAAATTAAAGCTTAGATATTTAACTACTGATAACATTAAGTTTTGATCTCTGATCTTTTACCTTATCTACCTCTGAAATATTAAGTTCTTCAAAATTTAAGGAATCAAATTTCTCAGCACGTCCAGTGACCTTCTCTGCAGAAAGTTTAACTTCCTTTAGGTCTCTGCTTGCTAACGAAAAATGCTTGTCCAGATTTTCTATTCTATCACTGAGCCTAGAAACATCTTTGAATAAAAGGCCCAGATTCTCTCTAATCTTACTAGAATGTTCCTTAAGTTTAGCATCCTTAAGGATAGCTCGTATAGTATTAAGAGTGGCCATACATGTTGTCGGAGAAACCACCCAAACCCTCTTGGAAAAACCTTCTCTTACTAAATCCGAAAAATTTGAATGAAGTTCAGCATAAACGGACTCTGAAGGTAGAAACATTATAGCTCCCTCAGCAGTCTCTCCCTCTAAAATATACTTTTCAGATATATCACTTATATGACCCTTAATTGATTTCCTAAATTCTTGGACAGCTTTCTTCTTTTGGCTATCATCTTTGGCAACCCGCATAGCATCATAAGCTTCTAATGGAAATTTACTGTCTATTGCTATAGGTCCTGGAGGGTTGGGTAAATAAATCATACAATCAACTCGCTTCCCATTACTCAATAATTTTTGAAATGAAAAAGAATCTGGTGGTAAGGCTTTGGACACTATATCGTTTAATTGTATTTCACCAAATGCTCCCCTAGTTTGCTTATTAGATAAAATATCTTGAAGACTTAAAACATTACCTGAGAGTTTTTCATTTCAAAAATTATTGAGTAATGG
>MDTB01143603.1_pt1 | contig 12036 bp, 10 predicted proteins | sample 811161 | NCBI WGS metagenome assembly MDTB01 (sample SAMN05326650, study PRJNA326480) | marine metagenome | isolation source: seawater | place: Mediterranean Sea | collected 2009 | reverse complement strand
TTTGGCAAAACGCTTTGGCGGCGGCAGTCCTGCGCTGCATCTGGTCAATCCGATTTCCAGTGACCTTGACGTTATGCGGCCATCAATTTTGCCCAATTTATTGTCGGCGGCGGCGCAGAACCTCAACCAAAGTGTGACCGAAATTGCGCTCTTTGAGGTTGGCCCGCAATATGCTGACGACACCCCCAAGGGCCAGGCGATCATGGCAACGGGCTTGCGTATTGGTGATACCGGGCCGCGCCATTGGAGCCATGATGCTCGCGCCGTTGACGCCTATGATGCAAAAGCCGACGCCATTGCGTTGCTTGACGAATTAGGTGCGCCAACAGCTAATCTGCAAGTCTCCATCGACGCTCCCGATTGGTATCACCCGGGACGCTCCGGCAGTTTGCGCCTAGGGCCAAATGTCATCGCCTGGTTTGGTGAAATCCACCCGGCGGTTCTGCAACAGCTTGATATCAAATCACCAGCGGTCGGTTTTGAGCTTTTTATCGAGCGGGTGCCGATGCCGAAGTCAAAGCGCAGCGGCCATGCAAAAGCCATGCTCTCGCCATCACCGTTCCAGCCTGTGACGCGTGATTTCGCATTTATCGTTGACCATGACGTCGCAGCCGAAAACCTTCTGCGCGCCGCGAAAGGTGCCGATAAGGACTTAATTTCCGGTGTCGGTCTGTTTGATGACTACCAGGGCAAGGGTGTCGGCGACGGTAAAAAGTCATTGGCGATCTGGGTGACCTTACAGCCGAAGACGGCAACCTTGACCGAAGATGAAATCAATTCTGCCGCCGACCGCATCGTTGCGGCGGTTGCAAAAAGCTGTGGCGGCGAGCTGCGCGGTTAAGCTTTGCTTACGGCAGCCGGCGCTGGGGGTCAGCAGGCGTGCGGTTCAGCGGCAGCGTCAGAACAGTTGCCAATAACACCAAGCCTGCCGATGTCCAAAGCGTCAGACCCAAGCCGCCCCATTGGAACAATACCCCGGATAGGAATGTTCCCATCAGGCGGCCGAGCGCATTGGCCATGTAATAAAACCCAACATTCAAGGCAACCTTATCGGCATCGGAATATGCAACGATGAGATAGGAATGAACTGCCGAGTTAACGGCGAAGACAGCGCCAAACACCAACAGCCCGGCAATCAGCACCCAAATCAAGCTTAACTCAAGCTGCCACGCCGGTTGGCCGATTAATCCCGGATCCATTACAATCGCCAGCGCTGCCGGCAATAACAACAACATCGCGCCCCAGACGGTAGCGGCGCGGGCAGCGCTGCCGGGGCCATCCAGGTTCGGTAAAATTTTTGGCACCAGCGCTTGCACGCCGCCATAGCCAATCACCCAGAGTGCCATAAATCCGGCAACAGCATCAAAGCGCCAACCGGCCTGATCATACAGGTAAACAGGCACCCCAACCACAAACCAGACGTCACGGGCGGCAAATAGAAAAATCCGCGCTGCCGATAAGTAATTGATATCACGTGATTTCGAAAACAGCTCGCTGGCACGGGGCTTTTTCTTGGCTCGCCCAAGGTCTGCGTTCATGGCCATGAGAACCAAGCTCAACACGGCAACGAGCATCGCTGCCATGGCCCATAGTGCGGCCGCAAAACCGAGACTACCGAGCAGCACCCCGCCAAGAAAAAAGCCAACGCCTTTGAGGGCATTTTTCGAACCGGTGAGCATTGCCACCCAGCGAAACAACTGACTTTCGCCACTGGCCACCAACTTCACCGCTGATTTTGAGCTCATTTTTGTCAGGTCTTTGGCAACCCCTGCCAGCGCTTGCGCCAGCATCACATAGGTGACCGACCATGCAATCGTCCAGGCGGGGTCTGTCGCCGACAGCATACTTAGGGCAAAAATCTGCACCCCAAGGCCGGCAATTAAGGTAACCCGCAAGCCGAAGCGGGAACCAATCCACCCGCCAAGGAAATTGGTAACGACCCCCATGGATTCATACAGCAGGAAAAGTGTTGCCAGCTCAATCGGGGTGAAGCCAAGCTGATGAAAGTGCAACAGCACAAGCATGCGCAACGCCCCATCGGTGAGCGTAAACGCCCAGTAAGCACCGGTCACCAAAGCATAATTACGCAGCGCATTCATCACATCAGGCGGCTTATCTTGGCCACTAAATCAACCATTCGGCAGGAATATCCCCACTCATTATCATACCAGGCGAAGACTTTGACTTGTCGGTTATTGACAACCATGGTTGACGGACCATCGACAATCGCTGAGCGCGGATCATTGACGTAGTCGGCGGAAACCAGCGGTCGGCTTTCAAACCCAAGAATCCCCTTCAAAGGCCCTGCAGCTGCAGCCGCAAATAGGCTATTCACCTCGTCCACGCTGGTGTCACGGGTCATCTCAAAAACACAATCGGTCAACGATGCATTTAACAATGGCACCCGCACCGCATGGCCATTCAGCTTACCGGCGAGCTCGGGGTAAATAATCCCAATTGCTGTTGCGGAACCTGTGGTTGTCGGAATTAAGGAATTCAACGCCGAGCGCGACCGGCGCAGATCTTTCTGGGGGGCATCAACAATGACTTGGGTATTGGTCACATCATGAATGGTGGTGATCGCACCATGGTTAATGCCAATACCTTCATGCAGGACCTTGACCACCGGAGCCAAGCAATTGGTGGTGCATGATGCCGCCGTCAGCAAATGATGTTGGCTCGGATCATAGAGCTGATCATTCACCGCCATGACCAAATTCAGGGCGGCCGGATCCTTCACCGGTGCCGATACCACCAGCTTGGCAATGCCGTTATCGAAATATGGTTGTAATTTTTCCGGGGTAAGATGCTTGCCGGTACATTCCAGCACGATATCCACATTATCGGCGGACCACGGCAGCGCCGCCGGCGTGTCGATCATGCTGACGTGTATGTGCTGGCCGTCAACCAGCAGCGCATCGACGGACCCTTCGATTGGCCGCGCCCAATGGCCATGTACGCTGTCAAATTCCAACAAATGGGCATGGGTTGTGCCGTCGCCACTGCGGTCGTTGACGGCGACGATCTGCAAATCTGGATGATTCCATGCAGCACGAAACGCCAGTCGGCCAATTCGGCCCATGCCGTTAATCGCAATTCGTTTTGGCATTGACGGTACCCTTTCAACAGAGTTGGCAGATACCGAGAATATGTCCCCGCTCAGTTACAGTTTTGTGTCACTGGCGGGGACATGTTGGCATTTTTGACTGAAATCAGCCTGCGTCGGCAACCAAGCCTGCCGCTTCAATGCCGGCAATGGCGCAGGCCTCATCATTATCGGAGGCATCACCGGAAATGCCGACAGCACCTGCAATCTTGCCATCGACTTTGATCAGAACACCGCCCGGCACCGGCACCAAGCCACCAGGGATCATTTGGCTTACCGCGTTAATGAAATAGGCTTGTGCTTCGGCACGATTGTTCAACGACCGGGAGCCTAATCCCAGGCCGATTGCCCCTGCCGCTTTGCCGCGCGAGATTTCAAAGCGCTGATTGCTGGCACCGTCTTGGCGCAAGAAGGCTTTCATGTGCCCACCGGCATCAAGCACCGTCACGGCCAGAGGTTGCAAGCTAAGCTCTGCGGCTTTCGCTAACGCTGCTTGGACAATTGTTGTTGCTTCATCGGTGGTGATGGCTGGCATTGAAATGGTCATTCTCGTCTCCTGTTTAATCAGCGTTGCCCTGATGCCCACGCCGAGTCAAAGAAATATCGTAAAACCGCTGCTTGTGCTGCTGTTAATCGGCTACAAATTCGATAACCGTATCGAATTCTGCAGTTTTCACGGCAAAACGATTTGCGCCTGTTGAATTAACCGCAAAACTGCCGGCCCGTTCGGTAATTTGCCGCGCCTGATCCAGCTTGCCGGTGGTCATCACTAAGGCCGCAAAAAAAACCTCGGCATCACCAATCGGGCGGGCCATATGGGCAAACCGCGCGGCCAAGCCGGCGGCATTAAGGATCTGCAGCTGGCAATCCTGAAAAGCGACCTGAAAACCATCTTCGATGGCCACCGGGGTTTGCGCCAGCAAGCGACCATAGCGTTCCGCAACAGCCTGCGGCGCGGCCGCACCAAGAACGATTTCACACATTGCCGTGACACCATTGGCATGGCTTTGCCATGACGGCCGCCAGACAAACTCCGGCGTGCCATGCTCACAGAAATAAACCCGTCCTTCCGGAAAAGCTGCTTTATGGCAATGCACTGTCCGAAAGCGGGCCTCGGCGGCGGCACCGTCAATGTCAACGGGGCGGGAAAATGCTTTCGGCGGATCACCGGCCATTTGCAGCTGCTGCAAACGTGCGAAGTCAGCGTCAACATCCACAGTCTTGAAGACCAAACCGTCAATCCCGACAGGGCCGTCCAACAGCTCCCGACGCGCCGCGCTGCCATCGGCAGGCAAGCCGATAAGCTCCAAATAATCGCTGCCGAAAATCATCAAATGATTGATCGATCCAAGGCTGTGATAGCCGCGCGGCGTGACTGTAAAGCCAAGCTCTTGAAAACAACTTTCCGCCTTATCCATCGCCATGTGAACATTGATCACCGCATGGTCGAGCCGCGCTAAAGAAGACATGAAAAAAACTCCGTAAAATGATTCGTCAACGCTTAACCGTTCATGGTCAAGCCACCGGAAACACTCAAGACCTGTCCGGTTATATAGCCGGCATCATCGCTGACAAAGAAAACAATTGCTCCGGCCACGTCATCGGGCTGGCCCAAACGACCAAGCGGTACGGCGCGGCGAAATGCTTCTTTCAGCTTTGCCGGATCGCTGGCTGTTGCAGCGACATCGTCAAGCAGCGGGGTTTCCGTTGGCCCCGGGCAGACAACGTTAAAAACAATCCCTTGCCGTGCATGCTCACGGGCCAATGTCTTGGAAATCGACACCAAGCCGCCCTTGCAGGCCGAATAGACCGACTCGCCGCTGGAGCCAACCCGGGCGGCATCTGAGGCCACCGTGACCACCCGACCATGACCACGGTCGACCATCAATGGCAGGACCACATGCAACATATTCAACGCCCCGGTCAGATTAATGGCGATAATTTTATCCCATAGCCCTGGTTGGGTTTTTAAAAACGGCTGAAAACGATCCCAGCCGGCATTATTGATCAGCCCGGAAATCGGCCCAAGATCCGTTTCAACCGCCGCCACCGCTGCCGCCACAGCAGCATAATCGGTGATATCGACAGCGCTTGCCTTCGCCTGCCCGCCGGCTGCTATAATCGCTGCCACGGTTCGCTCGGCGGCACTTTGGTCCACATCAAACACCGCAACCTGTGCGCCCTCAGCAGCCAGGCGACGACAGACCGCATCACCAATGCCGCCGCCGCCGCCGGTCACAATAATGGTTTTGTCAGCTATTCCACGCATTGCCTTATTCCCTGCGGTTTGTTGTTGCCCCGGCATGATGTTCGGGATGCCAGGCCGCCGCTTTGGTTAACGGCCGGCCACCTCAGTCGTCAACTGTGATGAGATTGTCCGCAATGACGGCGCGAACCGGTGCCGGAATTGGCAGCGCCGTGCGGCTTTCAGGGTCAAAAAACACCTCAACCCCATCTTGGGTTGCATGTAGCTCACCATTATCGGCATGAAACATGAACTGCCGATAGCGGCAGCTCTTGGTGCCGAGACGAAAGAACCCACCGCGAATCACCAGCAGATCCCCTGCCACCAGCTCTTTGATATAATTGGTGGCGGTATGTGCTACCACCGTGTGGTAACCGGCGGCCTGCATCGCCTTTAGGCTAAAGCCGAACAGGCTCCATAAATGAAATGCCCCATCATCAAAAAAATGCGCGTAATAGCGCACATTTAAATGCCCAAAGTGGTCACATTGCGCGGGCAAGACAACGCCGCGATAGGTTTCCTTGGTTTCTGCCATGCTGCACACACCCACAATCATTTTGCCGCTAGCAGAAAGCGCTGTGCGAGCGCTGTCAAGATGCGCATTTTTAAGCGCTCGGGGCTTGGCCTGATTGCCTGGGCGTGCCAAGCTTAGAAAATATTAAAAAAAGATAAGTGATTAATCGGGAGGGGCAGATGGCCGAAGGTGATTTTGATTATATTATTATTGGCGCAGGATCGGCAGGCTGTGTTTTGGCCAACCGGCTGACCGCAGATGGTCGCCATAAAGTCTTGCTGCTTGAAGCCGGTCCGGGCGGCCACCCGCTTAGCCGCGTTCCCATCAGCTACGGCAAACTGATCCAAGATCCAGCTGCCAATTGGTGCTATGAATCGGAACCGGAAGAAAGCATGGCAGGCCGCCGTATCCCGGTGCCACGCGGCCGGGTTCTTGGCGGCTCCAGCGCCATCAATGGGTTGGTTTATGTGCGAGGGCAACCGCGTGATTATGACATTTGGGCGCAGTTGGGAAACCGCGGCTGGGCCTGGAATGACCTTTTTCCGATTTTTCGGCGGATGGAAAACTATGAGGGTGGTGATGATGCGTTTCGCTCTGAAGGCGGGCCACTACATGTCAGTGAATGCCCTGATCAAAGCCCCCTTTATGACGCCTTAATCGCCGCCGGCGGTGACCTTGGCTTGGCCCCAAACGCCGACTATAACGGCGCCAGTCAAGAAGGCATTGTGAAAACCCAAACGACGATTCGTAACGGCCGGCGGATGTCGACCGCCTATTGTTATCTGCGCCCTGCTCAAAACCGCCCAAACTTGAAAATTATAACCGAGGCCTTGGCGACAAATTTAATTTTTGAAGGCAAACGCTGTGTTGGTGTCAATTATCGGCTTGGTTGGCAAAAATCGGCGCAAGAACAGTCTGCCCGTGCCAGCGGCGAAGTGATCCTTGCCGGTGGCGCGATCAACTCACCACAATTGTTGGAGCTGTCCGGCATTGGACAGCCTGCATTGCTGGCCGACCGTGGCATCGCCTTAACACATCAATTGGACGGGGTCGGCGAGAACCTTCGCGATCACATTGCGCCACGCATGCAAATGGGCATCAGCCAGCCCGGCATTACTTATAACGATCGTATGCGTGGCCTTGGCGCCGTTTGGCAAGCCTTGCGATATTTAACCACGGGCCGCGGATTCATGTCGATTCCATCTGGCCCGGTTCTGGCCTTTGTGCGCAGCCAGCCGCATCTGGAGACGCCGGACTTACAGATTCATTTCGTGCCTTTCACCATTGCTGATTTAAAACGCCGCAAACTTGGCCGTGAGCCGGGCCTAACGGCGTCGATTTATCAGCTGCTGCCGGAAAGCCGCGGATCAATCCATATTAAAAGCAATGATCCAACCATGCATCCGGCGATCCGCTGCAACTTCCTGTCCGATGCCATAGACCGTCAGGTCTTAATTGATGGCGTCAAATGGACACGGCGGATTTTAAACGCCCCGGCCCTAGATGGCATGCGCGGCAGCGAGATTGCACCCGGCGACGAAGTGCAATCCGATAGCGAAATTCTTGACTGGATCAGAGGCAACGCACAGACCGCCTATCATCCGGTCGCAACCTGCAAAATGGGCGTTGATGAGATGGCTGTTGTTGACCCGCGCTTGAAAGTCCACGGCCTCGACGGCTTGCGGATTGCCGATGGCTCAATCATGCCGACCTTGATGTCTGGTAATACCAACGCCGCTTGCATTATGATCGGCGAAAAAGCAGCAGAAATGATTCTGGAGGACGCAGCATGAACCGCCACCCGCTTCGCGATATCACCGCCGAAGAAGTCGAAACCTATCAGCGTGACGGCATCGTTTGCCTGCGCCAACTTTTTGACCCTGAATGGATTACATTTCTGCGCGACTTGGTGGATGAAGACATGGCCGCACCGTCAGAAATGTCAAAAAATGTGAATCAGAAAGGTGCCAGCGGCCTATTCTTTTTTGATACCTTCGTGGCCCATCATCTAAGCGGCTTTATGCAAGCCGTGCTGAACGGCCCCGGCGGTGAGGCCGCCGGCCGGGTAATGAAAGCCGATAAAGCAAATTTGATTTTTGACCAATTGCTGGTCAAAGAACCCGGCACCTCGACCGAGACTTTATGGCACCACGACTTGACCTATTGGCCGGTGGCGGGCGAACAAATTGCCACCCTTTGGTTGGCGCTGGATAACGTCACCTCGGCGACAGGGGCGGTCGAATACTTGAAAGGGTCGCATCGTTGGGGGCAAAAATTTCTCGCCGTCAGTTTTAATCCAGATGAAAAATATACCGAGAACTTACCGGAAGTTCCGGACATCGAGGCGGAACGTGATCAACATGATATCGTCAGTTTCGATCTGGCCCCCGGTGATTGCACCATTCACCATGCGGCCACCTTGCACCACGCCCCCGGCAACACCAGCAGCGACACGCGCCGCAGAGCCTATATCCAACGCTGGGCCGGCGATGACGTTGTCTATAATCCACGGCCCAACCTGATGGCCATAAAAAGCGATCCGGGCATTGCCGCCGGCGCGACATTAGATTGTGATTTGTTTCCGGTTGCTTGGCGACGAAATCGTGACGCCGCTTAAGCGCCGGCGGGTGGATTTATGCAATCGCCCGCCAGCTCAGTAACGGGCGGCCTGTCACCTAGGCGGTCGCCCGCATGTCAAACAACAGGCCATGCTCACGGGTGCTACGGTAAACCTCCGGCAAAGGACGGCCCTGCTCTAAGGCGATCCAGAGACGCAGCATGTGGCGTTTCAAGTCGGCCTCCGCATGATCGGTGTACGTGTCACGGGCATGCAAGACGGAAAAATTGCTGGCAATTTGAATGTCGCCCGGCACCATATCAAATGCGAAATGGTTTTCTGGCTCCTCGGCCGCCGCATCCAGCATATCGAGGGCAGCAATTTGTTGTGCGGTCATGGTCGGCACTTCATCAAAGCGTTGTGCAAATTCAATATAAACGCGCTTTTGAAGAATATTAAGGCGCCCATGGCGCCAGGTTAACACGGGCAAACACTGCACCCGCGGCTGCCCCGGCAATTGTTGGCCGCGGGCGTCAAAGTAAAAGTCTTGCTGCAAGATGCGCGCAAGTTGCTTGTCCCGACGCCACACCCAATTGAATAAGTTGGCCGCACTTGCAACCCGCGAACGCCCGCCAGTTTTCGCCTGACGGCGACACAACAGCATCAATAAGTCACCACCATCGGTGTGGAAGCGCTGCTCATAATTAGTCTGATAAATCCGCAAGTTAGGATTGGTTTCAGGCTTATCGCCGGTATCACGCACATCATGCAGTAATTTACGGGCGGCATCTTGCGGGAACGGTCGCCCAACCTTTAAGCCCAAACACCACAGCGCTCGGGCAGCTTCGGCTTCGCTATAACGCTCAACAGGCAGTCCTTTAATCAACGCAAACCCGCGTCCTTCGTCAATTTCGCGGCCAAGCGCCGCCATCCTGATCGACAATTGCGGCAAGTCAAACTCAGCCGCTGTAATGGTCGTGACCTCGCGTCCGGCCGTTGCCTGCACGGCGGCGTCAAGCTCGGCGATATCGGCCGCCGATAAATTTATCCGCCAACGCTCATCCCTGGCGATATCGGCGGCTGTCCAAGCAGACGGGTGGTCAATCACATGATCACAATACTCAGTCATACGTCTCTCATTCCCTCATGCGCACCCCAGCCGGGTCAAATAATGGCTCGGTGATCAAATAGGCGGGTCGCCGTTCACCCAATATTTCGATGTCAACTTCGCGCCCCGCGACCACCTGCTCGGTTGGCACGAAACCAAGCGCAACTGATTTTCCAACATAATGAGCGAAACCGCCAGAGGTGACAAATCCTTGCACCTCATCATCTAGCCATATCGGCTCGTCAGCCCACACATCCGCATCCCCGGCATCGACCACAAAACTACATAGCCGGCGCGCCGGACCGGCGGCCAGCTCTGCCGCCGCCGCCGCCTTGCCGATGAAATCGGCGGCTTTATTGTAGGCCACAAATCGACCAAGGCCGGTTTCAAGGGGCAGATAATCCGGTCGATATTCGCGCAGCCAAGCACCAAAGGCTTTCTCTAACCGCAGGCTCATCATCGCCCGCATCCCAAAGGGCCGCAGGCCAAACGCCTCACCTGCTGCGGTCAGGGTTTTATAAAGGGCAACTTGTTCGTTTGCAGGCACATAGATTTCATAGCCGAGATCACCTGTAAAACTCAGCCGTTGGACGCGGGCACGGGAAACCCCGATATCCATCTCGGCGACACTCAAAAACGGTAAGGCGGCGGTTGATACATCGGCCCGCGCCACCGCTGCTAACAGCGCCCGTGACTGCGGACCGGCAATTTGAAAGCCGAGCAAGCTGGTTGATATATTCTCAATCTGAACCGAGCCATCCAGCGGCAAATGGTTTGCAAACCAGCGCATATGATAAGCCTGCGCACTGAACGACGCGGTCAGTTGAAAGTCTGTTTCCGCCAGCCTGGAAATCGTGAAATCGCCAATAATCCGGCCTGCGTCATTCAGCATTGGCGACAGGCTAACTCGGCCAATCGCCGGCATCCGTCCGGCCATAATCCGGTCCAACCACGCCGCCGCGCCGGGGCCGGTAACACTATATTTTCCAAAGTTATGAATTTCGTTCAGGCCGACAGCTTCGCGTACCGCCCGGCATTCGGCAGCAATCGCCGCAAAGGCGTCGGAGCGCCGAAAGCTGGGCGTTTCATAGGCCGGTGCCCCATCTGTAGCAAAATAATTCACTGCCTCCATGCCGTAGCTTTGCCCAAAGACGGCGCCGGCGGCTTGCCATAAGCCATAGGCAGGGGTGGTGTTGAGTGGCCGCGCTGCCGGTAATTCCTCATTTGGATAGGCCACCGCGAAACGCCGCTGATAGTTTTCCGTTACCTTCAAGCGGGTATAGGCAGGTGTCACCCAATTTCCAAAGCGGGCGACATCAAGTGCAAAGACATCGCGGCTTGGGCGGCCCTCAATCATCCATTCGGCAAGTGTCAAGCCGACCCCACCACCCTGGCTAAAACCTGCCATAACGGCACAGGCCGACCAAAAGTTTTGCAATCCGGGAACCGGTCCAACCAGCGGATTGCCATCCGGGGCAAAGGTGAAGGGGCCGTTGATGACACGTTTAATGCCGGCCCGTTCAAGCACCGGGAAGCGGTGAAACGCATGCGCTAAGGTGTCGCCAATACGGTCAAGTTTATCGGCCAATAACTCAAGGCCAAAATCCCATGGCGTGCCGTCAACGGCCCACGGCTCACAGGCCTGCTCATAAAATCCGATCACCAAGCCGCGGCCCTCTTGACGCAAATAGCTTTCACCCGCCGGATCTAAACTATGCGGTAATTCGCTATCACGTTGGTAAATTTCAGGGATATCATCGGTGACCAGATATTGATGCTCCATCGGATGTAACGGCAGATAGACACCGGCCATGGCATTGACTTCGCGGGCCCATAAGCCGGCGGCGTTGACAACATGCTCGGCGCGGATGTCGCCTTTGTCGGTGACCACTTGCCACCCACCGTCAGCGGTCGGATTCAACGCCTGAACCATGGTGTGAAGGTATATTTCCGCACCTTGCAAGCGGGCCGCCTTGGCATAGGCTTGTGTTGTGCCGGCAGGGTCAAGATGACCGTCAAGCGGATCCCAAAGCGCACCAATCACGCCGTCAATATTGGTAATCGGCGAGCGGCGTTTAATTTTCTCAGGACCAATTAATTCAGTATCGAGGCCCATATGGCGATGGGTCGCACGAGCTGCGCGCAAATAATCCATACGTTCCGGGCTGGTTGCCAGGGTCATGCCGCCGACATGATGAAGCCCGCATGATTGCCCTGATATCGCTTCCAGGTCACGATACAATTGGATCGTATAACCTTGTAAAGCCGCCATATTGGTATCGGCGTTAAGGGTATGAAAACCGCCTGCCGCATGCCATGTGGAGCCTGCCGTAAGCTCCGAGCGCTCCACCAGGACAACATCTTTCCAACCAAATTTTGTCAGGTGGAACAGAATGCTACAGCCAACAACACCACCACCGATCACAACCACCCGTGCTTGATTTTTCATTGCTTAAATCTCCTTTAAGTGGAGTTATAGAATGAATATCAAAAGTCAGCACGGCTT
>MDTB01115901.1_pt1 | contig 12037 bp, 14 predicted proteins | sample 811161 | NCBI WGS metagenome assembly MDTB01 (sample SAMN05326650, study PRJNA326480) | marine metagenome | isolation source: seawater | place: Mediterranean Sea | collected 2009 | reverse complement strand
TTTTTCATTTATTTTAATAACTACTGGTTGAGGTAGAAGTATACCCGACCCCAGCACTACTTTCACCACTTGCGATGGTGTCTACTTCACCTGTCACTTTAATGTCGTCGCTAGAGATGTCAATTAGATTGCCTCTCTCTGCAACAACATCATTACCCGAAGGTATAACAGTGAAGTCAATCGATGTATCAGCATTAACCGTAGAGGTTAAAATGAAGGCATTGATTGTTATCAACCCAGTGGAATAGTTAACTATTCCAGCTGCATTGTCCTTATAGATTCGAGTTGACCCTGATAGATAATACCTTCTAACATTACCTTTTCCGTCATCGTCAAAGTAATGGGTATTAACTGAATCACCTCCAATCGTAAATCCTGTAGTTGTGATAATACCACCCGCACCAGCATTATGTCCTGAATGTGGGTTATATAGGGCATTACCCATAGAAACTGAATATCCTTTTGGATTTGCTGAAACAGTTCCTTTTAATTTCTTTCTCAATCTTATATTTGTAGTATTAGATAAGATTGAAGTATCAGCTGCATCGATAACCTTCAATAGATTTGAATGTCTAAAGATTGCATCAAAATTATTAAGGTTGTCTGTATCGAACTGATTAATTGTATTTTTCACGAGTTGTCCTAACTCTCCTGCTGTTAAAGTTGTTAAACTTGGATTGTATTTGAATGTAGTAGATATTAAAATCTTTATAATATCTGCATCTACAATCTCGGGTCTAACCGTTAACATGTTTAGTTTATTTAAGTTATTTTTAACTTCTGTTTTTTCGGTCTCTGAAAGATAGTCTGCATTGTTTGGTTTCAATGCAATGAATACTTTACCATATGCAGGCGGGTTATTATCCTCACCTCCCCAAACTGCGACTGCGTCTGCATTCGGATAGTATTCTTGCACTTTTGCTTTGTAGTCATTCAATGTGACTAATCTGTTTTGTGAAGTATAGAATTTAGTTGCTTTAAACTTGATTGATTCTATACTTTCTTTTTCTGCACCACCTGACGCAGCTGAAGAAACAACTATACTTGAATCTGAAAATCCATTAACAGTTGATATCTGTGTAAATTTGTTTGCACCGTCAGCGTGAGTTTCGTCAACAATAACATAGTCGACTGTAATTATATCTCCGTCTAGTAATGCAACACCTAGTGTTCCGTCCCCAAAATAAATCTCTACATAACCTTCTTCGTTTTCTTGAGTATAATATACTTTAGAAGTTGTATTGATTGAGGATATATCTGTTGATAAACTATATGTACTAGATATTCCACCTGAATTTATTGTGACTGTCATTCTTTGTTTATCAACTCTTTTATTTGATAATACAAATTTTGAATTAGTAATTTGTGTGTCAAATACAAACTGGTCTTGAGCAAAAGTTCCTTGAACTAAATCTACATTATTATATGAAAACTTCGTACCGTCCACTGTAGGTGTATATGTTGTTCCAGTCACAAACTCATAATTAGAACCTTCGTATACTGTTCTAAACTGTGTTCCCCTTGGCATAATCATTGAGGATATTGAAGGAACGGTTCCGTCTGCACTTCGAACATTCTTTATTTCTATAGTTGCAACTACAGTAGAAGCTTTTTCTGATGAAGGAGTAAATCCTAAATCCTTTGCACGGGAAACTACATTCTTTCTAATTTGTGCAGAATCCAAAAACAACTCTGAAGCTGCTATGTTTGTATTGATTGCACCTATATGTGATGCATATGCAAGAAGGTCTACCAAGATTGATAGGGTTGCACCTTCGAAGTTATAATCCTTGAATGTATCTTGACCTTTTAGATAATTTTTAAGGTTATCTGATATATTGTCAAAGTCTAAATCAGTGACATTTAATTGTGAACTGTTTATTGCCATTATCGTTTCCTATTTACTGTGAACTGAAGCTCTTGATTAGATAAACCATTCTTAATATTATAAAATATTATCACATCTAAACGATTTCCGCTTGTGTCAAATTTACATTTAACATTTTCAACTCTAGGTTCAAAGTCTTCTATTGTTTCTGCAAGTCTTTTCCTTGCTCTGTTTAATTTTCTATCGGTGTCTAATTCGAATAATAGTCCACGAATGTTTCCACCTAAACTAGGTTTAAAAGGTCTCTCATAGTAATTAGTAAGAACTATGTTTTTAACTGCTCTACGAACTGCATCTGAATCAGTTTTAGTTGCAACATCTCCAGTTATGGGGTGTGCAGTGAATAGTAAATCAAGGTCTCTGTACGCAGACTTGATTGCAACATTCTTACTATTTGCTTTTACATAATCGACCATATATCTATTTATACTCCAGCAACATTATTTCTACGAGGGTTTCTTGGTTTCTGCTGGAGCTCCTGAACCAGCACCACCAGCTCCACTAAAGTAGTTGTGAGTATGGGTTGCAAGTGTTGGGCCGTTTCCAGCGTCAGTTGATATATCACCTTTCGCATGAATCGTTGAATCGTTTGTTTGTTTACCTGTCACATGTAATGTACCTGTGACTGTTGTGTCTGATATAATCTCTGTTGTGTTATTACCTGTTATTGTTATCTTACCTTCCGATAATACATCTGTCGTTCCTTTTAGGATATCTGCTTTGAGATTACCCTCTGTTATCTCGGAAGTCACATTACCTTTTAATACTTTCATATCAACATTACCTGTGTCGATTGTGATATTGACATTACCGTATCCTACTTGTAAATCTGTATTACCAGCTATGAATACTTTATCATCTTTTAGAATTGCAGTATAGTTATTGTTTACAATTCGTGTGACTTCTGAACCGTCTGCATGTATCTCATGGAATGTACCTGACCTATGATGTAAGTTGATTCTTTCTTTACCAAGTGTATCGTCTACTTCTACTACATGACCTGACTCTGATTGTAAAACTTTATTATAAGGATATACTGGTGCAGAATCTACATCGACAAAATCTTTTAGAATCTTTTGTTCATCAGGTATCTCTACTTCATTACCTTCTGCATCTGTTTGTTTTGCTATCTTATGGTCTAATACTGAACCTCTTGCAAGACTAGAGTAATCTGAATCGTCAACATACAAAGGATAGTAAGGCAACATTTCTTTTGTAAGTTCCAACTCTTTGATAGTAGAACCTGTATTATCATATTTGACATCTATAGTTTCAGGTGACTTTGGTGCAGTATCCATTGCGTGTGTAAGACCCCAACCCCTTCTTGAATCCTGAACTGGGTTTGGTGCTTCGGAAGTATCTTTATAATCGTCAACTGTTAATGCTCTAGGGTCATTGAAACCTTTCTCTATATCTCTTGTTAATAGTTCGTCTGTGATTGATTCTTTATATCCTGCTTGTGGTATACCAGCTGCAACTCCAAGAACTATTGGGTCTTGTTTTGCTTTGTCCCTGAAATAACCAAATACCGTAGACCCTTCTACAAGTCCATGACCTGTTCCTAATCCTGATAGACCAGCAGAGGTAGTCGGCAATATGACCTGACACCATGGCAAGTCAGCTGTCGCAATCAATAACTTATCGTCTGTATGTATCCCGTGTATACGCACGCGCACACGACCCACCATTAATGGGTCTTGTCTGTCTTCAACTATTCCGTAAAAATATTCCATGTATTCTGTATCCATATAAACAACATAGGTAATCCTACCCATGCAAACAATGTCAAACTAAAAAATATAAATGCTTCCATTATTCTGTATCCTCTGGCGGTGCTAACTCATCTAATGGTTTTGCAGTTTCAATCTTTTGTGCATAACTTTCTTTAACACATTCTAGATTCATTACTCCTGTTTTAGATGCTGGGTCACCGTCTATTGCTAGGTCTGTAATTAAATACCTATCGTCATTCACCTTATCTGCTTTATCACCTTCACCCATAGCTTCAGGTGTTGGTATTTCTAACTTGATAATCATACCTACAGTTAAGTCTGTTCTTAAAGGTATGGTTAATTGAATTCTGTGTTGTTGTAAAATCTCTAAAAGAGCTCTTCTTTCTAATATACCACTGTCGTTTAATTTTCTTGGTTCAAATACTTCGGGTTCTGATAGACTTGTTGCATTATCAAATGAATGTTGATTGTGATAATCATTAATAACTAAAGAGGTAAACTCTTCTGTTGGTTTTATATCAACATCAACTTCGTCTATTGTAGGTGATACGGTAGGTGATATTACATCTCCAGCTGTTAATACTCTTTCCATATCTTCAACATATAACATAGGGTGTCCTGATACATGATTACCTTTACCCATTGAAGTTTCTAAATCATAAACATTCTCTTCTTCTAATTTTCTAATCGGGTCATATACCTTAAGTGTTGATGCATATGCACCACCTACAGTTGCTTGAAGTGTATCAAACTGTTGTGGTTTTTTATAAGTTTGTATTGAACTATTAAGTCCCATAGGTGCATTAAGATTTTCTTTTTCTGTATACGTAGTATTTCTAGGCAACATAGAGAACGGTACTGGAAACTCCATTGCAACCATTGAATCAAAACTTAAGAATCTAAAACCACCATTTAGTGTTTGGTAAAAGAAGAAACTATTCTTAAATCCATTCTGTTCTGAACCTTGAGAGTTGTTAACAATATAATCTGTTAACTCTGCAATAGTCCAGTTAGGACAAATGAATTGTTTATTTTCGGGTACGGTTTTTTCCCATGCATCGAATTCGTCTACTCTAAACTTACCAACATCTACTAATGCATTCTGTAGTATTTGGTCATACCTTCCACGAAGAGTTTGACTAATTCTTTTTCTTCTAGAGTAAAACATTCTTGGGTCACATATTCTCAATTTATAGGTTTGAGTTAATTCATCAGTCCTATTGATACTATCCATTTTATAAATTCTAAATGTTTTATCTATTGAGAACTGTTCTTCAGCTTCTTCATTCATACCTTCTTTCTGTCTAATTGCAATACGAATATATTCTTGTCCAGTCATTCTAAAGTTTTTAGGTAAATTAAGACCGTCAAATATTGAAACTTCACCAGTGACAAACTTATTGAATATGGATTCATACAACTTGAATCCCATTACCATATCGGTAAGGTCTAGGGATTCGTTATATTGATTTATTAAGGTGAATGAATCAATCTGAAATTCACCCGCTGCATAACTTTCACTCATGACTTCATTACTTTTTCAAACTGTCTTACGACTGCACCAATCATAGCAGGTTTAATAATTTTTATTTTTCTCTTTTCCTCATTGATTTCATATTCGTCTTCCCATAAAGATTTTGCAGTTGAACCAGCTACAAAATGTGTACTTCTAACTCCGTCCTTATCATAATATGAAACACCGTCTCTCATTTCTATGATAGAAGCTGGTGTGACAACTTTACTGGAAGAAGAACCTGTACTTGCTTGAGGGTTTAAGAAACCATATTCAACATCTACACCTATTCTACAAAATGTTGGGTCAACATCAATAATTACACCTTTAGAATCAGAAGTAGTTATTGTTTCACCAATAAGAAACTTACTTGTTGCAGATACTATATCTGTACTTGCATCACAAATAAGAAACTTCCCTCTATATTTCTTTTCTATATATTGTTGAAAACTTGATTGGTCTTTCCACCAATCATAATAGTTATTAAGGTCATTGACCATAAAGAAAGTCCAGTGTAAATCACCATTACCATATAATTTACTTGCAAGAACATCAGGTCTATCACCTTCTTCTAGTTCATGATAGGTATAATCTATAACAGCATCTCTTGCAATTCCTTCGATTGTAGCTTTACGAAAGAAATCTTTGATAGTGACAAGTTTACCACTATCTAACTTGTATTGCATTTCAGGAAAATTTTTAAAGAACTCTTTTGCCATAATTATCCTCCAGTAGATGAATCAAATAAACTTGGTGAACCACTTGGGTCTGAAACATCTCCCAACATTTTTGCAACCAATTCAGGTGCAACTCTATCAATGTAAACCTCTTGAGACATAAGTTTAATCTCTTGGAATTTTAAATCTATACTTGTAAATCCTGAAAAGAATTCATTATCGGTTTTTGCAAGTAAGTTATCTGCATTATCCATTACTTTAACATCTACAGCTGTACAAACACATGGTAAGAATCTCTCAACTTGTTTTGCAAGAGGCCCTTCTATTTCGATATCAAATACATTTGGATAATTCATGAAATTTTCTACTGCAACCTCGGAATCTTTCGCTGCAAATGTATCGGGTAGCATTGCAACTCTAAATGCATGGACAATTCTCTGAATCATAACTGCTTCGTCATAAGACCTTGGATACATATCCCAACTGAAAGAGAAGTCTCTAAACTTAATCTCTTCTAATGTTTGTTCTTTCATAGGATTTTTTGCTCTACCTTGACGAAGGTTCACAATACCTCCACCCATACTTCCAAATGCATTCTGTATAAACGCTTTACCAGCATTCATTGCTTCTTCGATTACCCCACCTGCTTCTGCACCACCAGCAATCTTTGCATCTATACCTCTTGCCACTGCACCCATTTCTGATTCACCATATGAAACATCTGAACCTTGAGACCAACCGTCTTCGGGTAAAGGTAAAGCCACAGTGACAATTTGGTCTGATAACAAATTACCACCTTCTCTCGGTTTTCTTTTTCGAGTTGTAAATAGTAAGTAGTTATCAAAGTCTCCGTCTACTGGATACTGTAAATCTGTTGCTGAACCATCGGGGCTTCTTTTTGCTTTTGATTTTGCGTTTGTTGCGCTAGATAATTGTTTTTGTAAACCTGCTCGTCTCTCCTCTAACTTTCTTCTGTTCTCTTCTGCTTGTTCTTGTAGTTTATCTACTTCCTCTGTATTGACTCCACCCTTATAACCGATACTTTCGATTTTGGATTTGATTCCCTTTGCAGATTTGACAGCTTGAGATGCTTGGTTTATTTTGCTTAATAGTTTGTTGATATTTGCCATATAAATACTCTTAATTAAAAGGTCTATATTCTATTTATGTCATACAGTGGTAAGTTTAAACCGAAGAACTATAAAAAATATAAGGGTGACCCTACAAAGATTTATTATAGGTCTCTTTGGGAACGCAGATTCATGGTTTATTGTGATAATAATCCCAATATTATTGAATGGGGAAGTGAAGAAATCATTATTCCCTATCGTTCACCCGTAGATAAAAAAATCCACAGATACTTTCCCGACTTCTACATCAAATATCGTAATTCAAGGGGGGAAGTCTTAAGAGAGATTATTGAGGTCAAACCAAAGGCCCAATGTTTTCCACCTAAAGAACCTAAAAGAAAAACCAAGAAATATGCCAACAAAGTCCTCACCTATATAATCAACCAAGCAAAATTCAAAGCTGCTGGTTCATATTGTGAAGATAGGAAAATGGGATTTAGGATTCTGACCGAAGACCATTTAGTCCCCAAGAAGAGTAAAAAATGAGTAAATTATTTGTGTTTGATTTGGACGGAGTTCTTATAGACTCTCTACCAAATATGTCCCACGCATGGGACGCCGTAAGACTGAAACTTGAAATTAGTAATCCCTTTGAGGATTATAAAGAACAGATAGGAAAACCTTTTCCTGAAATTATGAAAGAGTTAGGTTTACATGATAGACATTTGGAAGTATATGATGTTTATAAAACCTATTCTAGATTACACCTAGAAGAAATACCTTTATACGAGGGAGTATATGATACCCTGACTGAATTAAAAAGTCAAGGTCATAAGATTGCATTATGCACTTCCAAAGCAAGGGAGACCGTAGGACTTCTAGAACATAAACTACCTGAATTTGATTATATCTCATGTCCAACAGCAGGACTTCGAGGTAAACCAGCACCCGACCAATTACTAAATGTTATGTCGGTATGTAATGTCGACCCGATAGATACTGTATATGTCGGGGATATGATATATGATTATGAAGCTGCAAAAAGAGCAGGGATACATTTTGAATATGCTGAATGGGGATTTGGAGACCTAACATGCGAACACTCGCTAAAATCGATAACGAATCTGATTTAACAGTTGGACTCATACCAGCAAGGTGGGGGTCAACTAGATTTGAGGGTAAACCTCTTGTAGACATATCGGGTATACCTATGATACGAAGGGTATATGACCGTGCCTGTATGGCAAAGTCTCTTGATACGGTGGTGGTCTTAACAGATAACGAAAGGATATCTTCTTACTGTTCAAAACATGAGATGAGGTGTATCGTTATTGAAGACGATTGTAAAACTGGAACAGACCGTTGTGCAAAAGCTTTAAAATTACTAGACGGTGATGTGTTTGTAAATGTTCAAGGTGACGAACCTTTAATCAATCCTGACGCAATAGACAAATTAGTAGAATCATATTCTCCTAAAATTGGTGTTGCAAATGCATATGTTAGAATAGACCAAGATTACAAGTATAGTGATAGTAATGTCGTTAAGGTTGCATTCAATAGAAACAAACATGCAACTCACTTCTCTAGATTACCTATTTCAGAATATCAACAAATGGGATTGTATGCATTTAGTAGAGATATGTTATCAATCTTCCCCACACTTGATAGAGGTGAATTTGAAAGACAAGAAAATGTAGAAATGTTTAGATATGTTGAACATGGGTTCACAGTTAAAATGGTTGAAGTGGACGATGACGGTTTATCCGTAGACACACCTAACGATGTAAGAATAGTTGAGTTGAAACTCGGAGAATATCATTAATGAAAAACGAAGAACGAATGATTTTTTTAAATGAAGTTGATAAGGTAGATGGTCTTTATGCTAGAGATAAGACTATGGAATATAAATTAAAACTTGAGTTTGAAAAGGCTGCAAAGACTGGTCACCCTAAAATAGTATCATTCAATGAAGCAAGAGAAGCGAATATCCTGTCCAATACAAATTATTACCATTTAGAAAATGAAGGTGGTAAACAAATACACACTTTAGAAGCATATGGTTGGGCATGGTTAGATAGAGCATGGCAATCTTCTATACCTGACTTTAAAATAGACGGATATAATTCACACCAGTGGTGGAATGAATGGATGGGAAATCATAAGAACAACATGTTCTTTCATGCAACTAAAATACAATGGTTAGTAAACATAATTAAAACCGAAGGTCTTTATTCGGTTCCTCAAGCATTACTTAAAGCTGGTAAATGGAATTCACACCCAGGCCAGTTCCGTGTTCATGCTATAGAATACACTGATTGCAACGAGGAGTTTGTAGTTTGGGATGTAAATCAAAGATTACCACAACCTGAAATAGATTTTGAGGAATGGTATGGTTTATACAGTCACCATAATGACAAACATTTGTTTGCAGTTGTTGATACTCACAAAGTAGAAATGCATGTCGGTGAAGAAAGAAGAGAACTCTATGATAAAATCGTAGAAAGTATAGATGCAAACAAAGGACAAAAACCTATACTAGAGGGAACCACAGATGAGAGACTAGAATACCTATTCACCAAAGGTACATACGAGGGACACGGGATAGGGATTGTCGGAGATTTTAGATTTGAAGACTTAAAACATATTATGGACTTCGATTCGTCAAAACAAATAATTCAAAAAGAAACCTTCACTTTATATAACAATTATCATAAATAATAGACAATGGCAAGTCTATTTTCAGAAATACTAGAAAGCAAACCCGAAGAACTTAAGCAGGGAACCCAAGATTCATTGGAATGGTTCCAAGCAAACATAAGAGATATTAGAAGAACACCTGAATCTCTCATGAAAGAGGCTAATAGTTTCGTGACTAGGTTTGATTTAGGTAGAATGTACATGTATATGTACTTACCTAAAACAGCAGGCAAATTACCTTACTATGATGTGTTCCCACTTACGGTAGTTCTGAAAAGATATGCAACTGGATTCTTGGGATTTAACATGCATTACATAGCTCCAAGATATAGAGTGCAATTAATGTCTTATTTGTACGAAATACAAGAGGATTCTCAAGAAGACACATACTTTAGAGTTAGATGGCAAGATGTGAAGAGTGTTAGTAGGTTAAGATGGGCAAAACCTTGTCTTAAACAGTATTACTATTCACATATTAACAGTAGAATCGTAGAAGTACAGCCCGAACATATGGATTTTGTGACATTATTGCCTTCACAAAGGTTTAGAAAGGGTGTAAACATGAATAAATTTAATGCAAATGATGTCTATAGAGACAGTCAAAAAATACACGGATAAGATATGGCAGAAGTAAGAGACGGAAAATCGGGAATAGACCTTTTTAAATCAAGAATAGGTCAACCAATCATGGGAAACAGATTCGTAGTGGAATTTGTCGGTCTTCCAGGCCCATTTGCTGGACTTGGTGCAGATAATCTCACTATTTTATGCAGAAATGCAGTGTTGCCCGGCAAAGCATTATCAACTAATCAAATTCATAGACATAGAAATGTACTTGACGGTACTGTAGACTATGGAAATGAGGTATCATTCACTTATATGGCTGATTCTAACTTTTTAGATAGAGCAATTATAGAAGAATGGTTGAGATTTATTCATACTGCAGATGTAAGTACAAGAACAAAGTTTGATAACGGAAAAGACGCACAGGTATTCCGTTTTCAAGACGAATATGTGGGAACAGTATTAATTCATGTCTTAAGAAAAGACGGTTCTCCTAGTCTTACCTATACATTAGAAGAAGCATTTCCAATCGCTGTTGCCGATATTGACTTATCCGCTGACGCAGGAGATACAGGGCCATTAGAATTTAGTTTTGATTTAGCATATCGACATTGGCATTCAGAATATCATGCAATGAAAGATGTAAGAGATATGAATCAGCCACAAGACGGAAACTTCTCTGTTAGTGGACTAAATAAAGGAAGGAAAATCTTCGATGCTGTCCTTGAAGGACTCAAGGTTGCTGGAAGATTTAATAGTAAGCTTGGTGATTTAGGTAGAAAACTAGGAAGTTATGATACTGCAATCACTAGAGCTAGTAATATAGGAAGAGACCTAGGAATAGGTTCTGAATACATTACTGATAAAAGAAGAGGTGGTTAAAACCTTTAAAGAGGATATATTATGGCTTTACCAAAGCAAACCGCACCGAAGTATAAAGTTGTACTTCCAAGTGACGGAAAAGAAATTGAGTATCGTCCCTTCTTGGTAAAAGAGCAAAAGAACTTATTACTTGCTCAAGAACAAGAAGATAACGATGCAATGTTTAGAGCAGTTGTAGACCTTATTGAAGCATGTACTTTCGGTGAGGTTAAATCAAACAACTTGCCCGTTATCGATATGGAATACTTATTCCTAAAGATAAGAGCAAAGAGTGTTGGTGAAACTGCAAATATTAAAGTGTCTTGTCAAGACCCGAATTGTGACGGTCATGGAGAGGCAATCATTAATTTAGATGAAGTCGAAGTAGTAGGTGACGAACCCGAGAAAAAGATTATGATTAGTGATGAGATTGGTATTGAGTTGCGATACCCAAGATTAGGCGATATACAAACCGCAGATAATCTTGACCCAGCAACCCAAACCATTGAAATGCTCAAGGCGAGCATGGTGACAGTATTTGATGAAGAGAATGTTTACCCAGTGGTAGATGTTTCAACAAATGATTTGAATGAGTTTGTAGAAAATCTTACAATGAGTCAACTTGAAAAAATTACGGTATTCTTTGATAGTATACCAAGTTTGCAAAGTCAAGTTGATAGTGAATGTACAACATGTGAGAAAGGAATTAAAACAATAGTAAAAGGACTAAACTCTTTTTTCTAGTATCCCTTTCACACGATAGTTTATTAAACTATTATAATACAAACTTTCAGATGATGCAACATCATAATTATTCGTTAGACGAATTAGATAATATGATGCCGTGGGAAAGGGAGATTTACATAAAATTATTACTTCAACATCTAGAGGAGGAGCGTGAAAAGGAACGCTTAAGACAACAACAATCTAGAAGAAGATAGGAGTAATGAAATGGGAGATGATAGAGAAAGATTCTCGGGTGACATGAGTCGAAATGAAGTCGAAATAGACTTAAGCAAGTTTATGGAGATGGT
>MDTB01047352.1_pt1 | contig 12037 bp, 9 predicted proteins | sample 811161 | NCBI WGS metagenome assembly MDTB01 (sample SAMN05326650, study PRJNA326480) | marine metagenome | isolation source: seawater | place: Mediterranean Sea | collected 2009 | reverse complement strand
CCAGAGAGGGGGTCGAACCCTCACTCCCGAAGGAACCGGATTTTGAGTCCGGCGCGTCTGCCAATTCCGCCATCTGGGCAAATGAGGAACTTAGATTTGCTAAAGCATTAATTTTTGCAAGCTCGAAAGACCTAGCTAGAATATTTTAACTGTCTTCACAGAAGCTAAGGTCTAGATTGACTTGTAGCGATCTATCCTTTGACTGAACCTATGGGAAATTCATTTGGAACTTTATTTCGCATCAGTACTTGGGGCGAAAGCCACGGCGGCGGCATCGGTGTAGTCATTGATGGATGTCCGCCTCGCCTACCCCTCACCGAAGAGGATATTCAATTCGAATTAGATCGTCGCCGACCGGGTCAAAGCGAAATCACAACGCCACGCAAAGAAACCGACAAAGCAACGATTGTTTCAGGCGTCTATGAGGGTCTCACCTTGGGCACGCCGATTGCCATATATGTACCGAATGGTGATCATCGTCCTGAAGCCTATAAAGAGATGAAGGATAAATTTCGCCCCTCCCATGCTGATTTTACCTACCAATCAAAGTTCGGCATCCGCAATCACGAAGGCGGTGGTCGTTCCTCGGCACGCGAGACAATAGGTCGTGTCGCTGCTGGAGCCATTGCAAAGAAAATTTTAACTAAAGCAGCCGGAGTCGAAACACGCGCTTTCATAACGCGCATTCATACAATCACAGCTCCAGATATTTCTGACTTCCCTACGCTTGAGGCGGTAGAGGCTTCTCCGGTCCGCTGTCCGCATCCAGAGACTGCCCAAGCCATGGTCGAGCAGATCAAGGCAATGCGCTCAAAGGGTGACTCTGTCGGAGGCTTAATAGAGTGTCGTGTGCGCAATTTACCCGTGGGTCTAGGAGTGCCCGTCTTTGATCGACTGGAAGCCGATCTAGCAAAAGCAATGCTCTCTCTGCCTGCAACTAAAGGCTTTGAAGTTGGCAGTGGTTTTGCCGGTACTCACTTATTGGGCTCTGAGCACAATGACGCCTTTATTGAAAAAGAGGGGCATGTTGGTACGGAGACCAATCGTTCGGGCGGTGTTCAAGGAGGCATCAGCAATGGCGAGGACTTAATCTTTCGTGTGGCTTTTAAGCCTACGGCAACGATTTTACAGAGCCAAGCAACGGTTGATCTTGAGGGGCAGGCAACCGAACTGATGGGACGAGGACGACACGATCCTTGCGTCTTGCCTCGAGCCGTACCCATCGTTGAAGCGATGACGGCTTTAGTACTCGTCGATCACTGGATGCGACACAAGGCACAATGCGAAAGCTTTAATTTTTAGCGGAGACCACCCATTCAAATGTCTAGTCCGAAGGTCTATCTAATTTTGGGGACCCGAGATTCGGGTCGGAGAGCAATTTTGCTCGATTTACTTTCCGACCTGCCCAACTCGGAAAACAGTCTTTATTTTAGAGATGCGGAGACTCCACCCGCTAAAACCGATGCAGAACTTGAGACGATAGAAAGCCTGCATTCATGTCAATTCAGCCTCAATACCTGCAAAATCGAACATGCCTCAATTTCTATGAAGGGAAGTCCCTCAAAAATCTTTTTTCTGCCCGATGAAACTCGAGATCCTGCAGACACGGTTGAAGGCTTACAGGCTTGGCTTAAAAAAAACAACTGCACATTGACTCGGGTCCTCAGCGTTGTCGATTGCCAACGGATATTCAGTCAGCCGGAAAGCCAATCTTGGCACGATGCTTGTATGCACTTTTCCGACATGGTTCTTCTCAATCGCAGGGAGTCCGTGGCGACTCAGTGGCTACAAGATTGGTTGAACGCACAAAAAAAGATTTTTCACCCCACTCGCTTTGAATTGGTTAAAAAAAACAAAGTGAGAAATCCTGCTGATGTACTCGATCAGCAAGTCTTTCGTAAATCCTTATTTTTCGATAGCTTAACTTCAATAGATGCCGATGCATTTGAAGAAGATACGCCTGAAGATCTGAAGCCCGACCTTTATATACAACGCTTAGAAAATGGTAAACGCATCAAACCCATTCCCGCTTTATAATGCTAGTTGCGTTACATTTATGTTAATTTATAATTAATGTATTAATAATGTTAACAATCATTTGAAAAAATTTAAAAAATTAGTCTAATCTTCATATGCGCCTAGTGTACATTTCCCTCTTAGCATTTTCACAGCTCCTTCTAAATGCTCAAGTTAACTACAGCCTAAGCCAAGATCCTGACTGGTTTGGGTGGATCAATGTTTATGAGCTCAATTCTGATGAGACAAGGGGTGCCTTTCTTGAGAGCCATTCACCCACACTCAAAGATATTCCCGCTGAGTTCACGCAAATTGGCATGCTCAGCATTCGCCCTAATGTTTCCTTTGGCGATGCCGCTTTATCCAGTGATAACGATTTGCGCTCAACTTGGACTCGAGACAGTGATGGCAATACAATACCCGACAAAGGAAACAAGTTCTTTGAAAGTTTCCTCATAATTAGTCCCTATGGCGGCGCCGATACCGTAGTGGAAGATATCGAGTTTTCAAATGCGATGGGTGGTGGCAGTTACTCAAATAGCACCTACACTATTCCATCTGATGCGGAGGTGTGGGCCTATTTTGAAAACGGCAATCCCGACATTTATCCATTTAGCTTTCCACAAGGCGGAGTGATTACCTTTAACGCCTACACTGAGAGTGGCACGGCAGACCTTCAAATGACCTTTGAGAAAGCAGTTTGGCCAGATAACGAACCCAATTTTGCTACGGATTCAGTAACCGTGACGACAACTGAACAATCTTTTTCATTAGACATACCGCCCCAAGATCCGAGCCATCTTTTCAGTCATTTTCTACTCAATTTATTGACGAGGGATGTCAATGTCCATATCAGCGATCTAGTCGTTCGAGCGTATGGAGGGAACCCCATACCCCGCGGAGAAACCCTCACTTTTGAAGGCTACTGCTTGGAAAATCCACTCGATGGCAATCGTTTTTCCGCCAGTGCATTTATAAAAGTATTTGATACCAGCAATGGGGGTTATTCGGAAATGCTCTTCGAGAAAACACCCTTGGTGTCTGACACAAATTACTCCGTATCCATGGCCGTTCCCGACCAAGACTCAATTGATGTACAAATTGGCTTCGTTATCGAAGGCCCGAATACCCTTTCCAGCGAGGCCATAGAACCGATTATCCTCTACACAAATGACTCCCAATCTCTAAATGGTACTCGCTCGATAGCGGATCCCTACTCCGAATCCTCGGGAGTTATTTCAATTGAAGCAGAAAATTACCACCATAAAGGATCGAACTCATCCGACCAATGGACCGTCTACGCGGAGGGCTCTGGAGACGGTGCCTCCTTTACGGGTTCTAATGGCTCCTTTCTACAAGTAACGCCCGTCGATTTCTCACAGACAGATTGGACGGGCGGCGCCTATGTCGATTACCTAATTTACATACCCGAAAGTGCACGCTACCACTTTAGCGCAAAGTGGACAGGTTTTGATGAAAGATCCGACTCACTTTTTTACAGCGTCCGAGAAATTGATGAACTGATTTGGAGTAATAGTTTCTCTCGCTGGTACCAAGATTCCAGCCACAGCAGTGCAAATTTCTTAGAGTATGGCTACGATGGACTCGGCGAAGCGGAAGTCAATGCGGCAACCGTAGCTCAAAATCAAATAAAATTTGATTTCCCTGAAGCAGGCTATTACACGCTCCGCATTTCATCGAGAGAAGATGGGGCTGCCATAGATGCACTCAAGCTTGAAAGAACCGACTATGACCCCCAAACAGAGGGTTCTCCACAAGCTAACGACGATAGCTTCACTGTACGAAATGCTGGCAGTTCCAAGCTCGATATTTTATACAATGACACTGGGAACTATCTCCTAAATTCGCTACAAATCATCACTGCACCTACTAAAGGAACTTTGAGTATAAACTATGACGGAAGCTTAAAGTACGAACACAACGGTCTGAATAGTGAAACCGACAGTTTCCAATACCAAATCTCTAATTCCGAAAACACGATCAGTACGGCTACAGTCACCCTGTCCATATCCAATGCACTTAGGGTTGAGACAAACTATGTACAAATGCCCGACAGCCCGCCACAAACGTCGACGGACTTGACTTTCTACGATGCTTATCCCGGCATTACTTTCAATCCTGCCAATGGATTCAATTCCATTCCCAATGTGGATGACAAACTTCTTGTCGTTCAAGGAAAGGGAAAACTGTACCTAATTGATAATATCAACATCACTCCAGAGAAAATTGAAATACTCGATTTAACCAGCAGAATTTTTGAAGAAGGCGAACGCGCAATGAAGAGCGTTGCCGCCCACCCAGATTGGCTGAACAATGGGTACATCTATCTCTCTTACAACTTTGTTGACGACTGGTCGACCTTCCAAAACAGCGCGGGCAACTACAACAATTCTTATCGAATCTCTCGCTTCACCATGAGCCGCACCTATCCCTATTCAATCGATATAAACTCTGAGAAAGTTCTTATCGAGCAAGAATTAGATGGGAAATGGCATTCCGTGTCCTCTGTCCAATTTGGCCCAGATGGATACCTTTATTTCGGCTCTGGAGACGATGAAGGCGATGCACAAAGAGATTCCTTTGGCAATTCACAGTATATTGACAAAAACTACCTATCCGGTCTTTTTAGAATAGATGTTGATTTAGAGTCTGGTGATTTGGGGACTGGAACTAGCGACGACGCTAATATTTTCCCCAATTACCACCCATCCGTAGTCCTCCACGACGGACTACCTGGGTATGAAGTCCCAGCGGATAACCCTTTCATTGGGGCGACCTCTTTCAACGGGGAGATCGTCAACCCCAATCGTGTAATCAAAGAATTTTTTATCGTCGGTTTACGCAATCCCTGGCAGTTTTCACTCGAGGATTACGATAAAAATGGAACTGTAGATGAAGTGTGGGTCGGTGATGTCGGATTTGATGCTTCAGGTGAAATTGGTCGCTATTCTGCCGGAGCAAACGGAGGATGGGCGTGGCACCATGGCTTCGACAAAAATTTCTGGCACAGTGGAAACTCAGATTTTAACGGAGCCGATGAAAACGATGCGACAATAACCGATCCCGTCTGGGATGTCCTCTATCCGTGGAATACAGCTAATGGCGAAGGCAATACCTATGGAGGAAATTCCGTCACCGGTGGTTTTATTTATGAAGGAAGCCTGCCCCAACTCAACGGCAAATACATCTTCGGCGATTTTGTCACCTCGCACATTTGGACACTCGATCCCGATGTTGCCAATCCGACACCGGGTAATGGCATTAATCGCGTCGGCGGCGTGTCCTCCATCGTCCAGTTTCTCAAAGACCCAGCATCCGACGATATTTTGGTATTAGATCGTGGCTCAGGCATTAAACGCATCACTGCCCAACCAGTCAACGATACGACATTCCCAAAAACCTTATCTCAAACAAATTTCTTTGAAGATTTAAGTACCATGGATCCGAATCCAGGAGGAATCTTTTACAATGTAAATCTACGCTTTTGGTCTGACTATGCAGAAAAATACCGCTGGTTCTTGATCAATGATCCAAGCAAAACCATCGGCTTCAATCTCAACGGACCTTGGACTTACCCCGATGGCATGGTCTTTGTAAAGCATTTTGAATACCCCACCCAATGGGAAAGCTTCACTCGAAACTTCAATGGACAAACCATCACCGACAGAAGACCCTTGGCAGATTCACCTCAAAGAAAAATAGAAACGCGTTTCCTCGTTCATACCACCGATGGAGAAGCCTACGGAGTCTCCTACCGTTGGGAAAATACCAATAACGGCACTCAGACAGAAGCCAACCTAGCCCCAGAGAACGGAGCGAACTTCAACATAGACATCACTCTAGACGGAGAAACGATCAGCGTACCTTGGACCATCCCCACTCGAAATGGCTGTATAACCTGTCACAATGAGCAAGCGGGTTATTCTCTGTCCTACAATACGCGGCAACTCAATACCTCAGGCTCGATTGAAAACAGCTCGGGGAACTTTATCGATCTCCTTCACCAATACGGCTACCTCACGGGGTATGATCCCGCTGTGCATCAAGACCTTCCTAGACACACTAGGCCCGATGAAGCCACCTACTCTCTCGAGCACAGAGCCCGATCTTACATTGATGTCAACTGTGCCTACTGTCACCAAGAAGACGGCACCGGCAATGTCACTGGAGCCATTTGGGATGGACGGGCTCACCTGAATTTAGAATCAACCAATCTCCTCGACGGTGCCGTTTACAGAGGGATTGCATCGCCCAATCACAAAATGCTCGTCAGCGGGGCTGCCGATAATTCCGTTGTCTATAACCGCATGTCCGGTTCCGGCTCCTATGCACAAATGCCACCCTTAGCTAAAAACGAAGTCGACTATGAAGGCACGGAACTCCTCGCCAACTGGATTAACAGTGAAGTCAATCCATACGCCAACTACGAACAATGGAAACTACACTATTTTGGGCGAGGGGCAGACTATCCAGCGGCCGATCCCGACCAAGATTATGACAATGACGGCTACAGTAATTACTGGGAATGGATGACGCACACCAATGGCTATGATGCAAATGACTATTGGTCACCCACCGTTTCCGTTGATGCAGACAGCGTCTCTATCGACATAGATGGCTTAAATAATCGAACAATACGCATACTCCATAGCGACGAACTCGACGGAGAGTGGAGCGAATGGGACGGCAATCCTTACGAAAATCTGCCCCTAAACCCAAGCACTGCTATCAACATTGAGCAAGCGACCTAATCAAAAGGCTTCTTCAAATTTGAAATATCTGAATAATTATCACCTAAACACTCCTACATTAACAGCATCTTAAAGTTTTATATCCACGAAAACATGAAATTCACATCACTATCTATCCTAACATTGATTCTCAGCTGCACTAGCAGTCATCTACTTAACGCTCACTCCCATGCTCACGCCGATGCAGAAGCCAATCCTGCCGAAGAGGCCTCCTTTGATCCTCAAGCTGTCCTCGATCATTATCTGTATGATGCGAACTTTACCTCTGCAGACGGATTTACCGCAGAGCAAAAAGCTTATCAAAAAGACGCCTATGTCTACTTAGAGCGCACTTGGGAAAATGGCGATCAAAGCCTCAATGTAATGACCTACAATTTCGAAATTCAAAAATTTCAAGAATGGGGCTTTTATCCATGGGGCACTTTTTATGTCCAAGGAGAATGGAACGAAGAACAAAAGACAATGTTCTACCACAAAGAAAACGGAGAGCCCACAGCAAAAATTCGTTTCAACGATGACAAAAGTGCTGATTTAGAAATGCTCAATCTAAATAACGGAGACTTTTTCATTTGGAGAGCGCGCATCACGCCCAAAGAGTAAGCCCGCACTGGGTTGAATTCATACGCTAATATTAAGCTAATAGAATTGCCGTTCGTTAGCGATGATTTCATTTTTATCATTCCATGTGTAGGACTCTTCGCTCAGAACAGAGTTATCGGGTGCCAAGGTGATTCGTTTAACTAATTTTCCATCATTATTATAGCTAAATAAATCACGGACCCCATTCCCATAAAGGGATTCCTCCAAGGTTAATTCCTTTTCCGAATAGCGATTTTCCAGAATTAAACGCTTGTTTTGAAAGACCTTAATTAAACGATCCAAATCATCGTATTCATTGCGGACTCGCATGCCTTCGAGGCGTTCACCTTGGCTATTATAGCGAGTCAACTTCATTAGCGTTTTATTTCCACTTTCATTGTAACCGTATTCAATGACCGATTTCTCCTGATTAGAGTACACATCCGTTTTTTGAGTCACCTGATCCAAAGCGTTGTATTCGTACTGAGTGATTGAATTACCCGTCCTAGCTTCAATAACGCGCCCATAAGCATCATACTTAAATCGCACCGTTTGCCCCTGACCATAGTCCATAAAAACAATTCGATCAGCTTTATCGTACTCTATTCGCAAGGCTTGCTCAGATGTGTCTTTCTCCTTGAGCAGACCGAAAGGGTTGTATTTTCGCTTCACGAGATGATCCAGCTTATTTTTCTGAAGAACTAGATTTCCACCCTTATCATACTCAAAATCAATCACGCCCGACTCTTGATCCTCCCAACCGAGCAATTGGCCGATTGCATCATAGTGGTAATTGATTGAATTCCCCAATGGATCAGTCTGTTTAAGTAAATTACCCTTAAGATCGTATTCCGAAACTTTTTCCACTCCATCCTCTCCTCTCTCGACTACTTTTAAGCGGTCCTCATCGGCAAGATAACTAAAGGAGTCCCACAAATTACTATTTTTATAAACCGCACTAAGGCGCCCTTGAAGATCGTAGCGATACTCCCAGACATCCTCATTGTGAATGACCTTAACTAATTGATTATAATCGTCGTATTCTCTGCGCACTTCGGTCTCATTTGAATGCTTCAGTTCAATCACTCTACCATGGGTATCTCGAGTTAAACTAAGCCATACCCCCATAGGATAATTTCTGTGAATCAATTGTCCCCATTCGTTATACTCAAATTTATAAATTCCGCCATTCTTACTCGTATACTGTCGAATCTGCCCTCGATCATTATACAGGTAGATTGCTGACTGCCCTAAAGGATCTTGAATTTTGTGCGGCTTATCGTCTGTTCCTTCAAAGAAATAATGCGTTGGCGGATAACTGCCCCGCTTCGACTCAATCATTCGTTCCAACGTATCGTATTTAAAGGCTATCTCTGCCTCCCCACGCCGCCGCATTCGAATAACCCGCCCTTCAGAATCATAGGTTAAATCCAACAAGACCGTACCATTCGGAGCGGTAATTTTTCCTAATTTATTTTTTATTGCAGGATTGCTGTCCTTTTTCCAAGAGATTTCATGCTTCTGCCCTCCACGATCAATTCGAGATAAACGATTTTTTATTGAATTAAACACCAAGGACTCGGTTTGATCTAAACGATTACTAGCAGTCAAAGAAATTCCCTTTTTGCTCTGCTCAATCGAATAAATATACTCACTGTCACGATAGAGAAAAGCCTGATTGTCATTCATAAAAGCCAGCCTCTCACTTCCCGCTTCACTTGGATTAAAGTCCTTATGCCAATTGAAAACCTGATGCTCGCCATTCGGCAAATGAAGCTCAGAGATAAAGCCATTATCGTAAGAGAAAAAGGTACCGCGCTCGACAATACCAAAAGGCAAGAGCGACTTTAAAAATTCAGAGTCACCTATATACTCAAAGCGGTAGTTAATCGGACCAACAGATAAATCGATAAGCCTTCTAAGAGAATCGTACTCCGCTTCCAATAGTACTTTCTGACGACCGTCGACGACTAAGGTAATCGCCTCAATTTGAGACAATTTAGTCTTAAAGCTCAATCGCCTTCCCGAAGGCAATTCGAGTAACTTCAAGGATCCATCCCGATAAATATACACCCAATCCTCATCTGAATGAATTTCAATCCTATTTGAATTCCCTTCTCGAACCGCTGTCCAAGGACGAGTTAACTTGGCTGGAGCGACCTCTAAAATTTGATACTGCGCTTTAGCATTCTGATAAAAATTAATTTCCTCACCATTCGGAGCAAGCCAAGCAATCTGATCAGAACCTAGAGAAACTGCGTAGGAATTCAATTGAGGCACCGTCCACAAACTAAACTGTTGATAGACATCCCACGAATAGCGCGACAGAGAATGCACCAATTCGATACTCAAAGCCGCTTCTGGGAACTGATTAAAGCGAGCCAAAGAAAACTTCTTGTACAAACTACCATCAATAGAAATCTGCTTTAAATGGGTTTTTTCATAATCCCAATGATTCGATAAAGTATTCGATTGAGCAAAAGCGGGAACAAAGAAACCAGATAGTCCAAGGCATACAAAGCAAAACAAATAGAAAAAACGCAGAGTGTAGCGTACAGAATAGCGCAGAATATACAGAGCGTGAATTCCAACGGACTGACCCAAACTCTCTTTAGAGAGACCGTTCAGATCATTGCGAACAAGGACATCCCCGAGAACATTCCTGAGAACGTTGGGCGATGAATGAGCCGTCTGAAGAACCGTCTGTTTATTGTGAAACATGCTAAGATCAACTCATAAGAGTCTCACCGACCGCCCTTTATTCCATGAAATTTGCTTATGAAATTGCCTCAGGTTTCTGAAGCACCTTGATCCCTTTTAATTGGGGCTAAGAGCCCTACCCGTTTGATCCATTTGTAGAGTCTGTAGGCTGCAACAATGATGAATAATAGAAAAAATAGGTAGGCTAGGTTAAACATACTATCATAAATAGTATTATTATATATTTTAGAAAAATCCTCAGAATTTGAATAAAATGAAATTGACAACCATAAAACAGATAAATTGGAAAAAATATAGCCAAGGACAAATAGCCAAGTAAGTAAGTTTTCTTGAATATTTTTGAATAGTTTAATTCTCATTATTTCCTTACATTTATTGTTCTACTATTTGCAAAACTATAGCCTAATTTATGCTCAAAAGGCAATATTCCGTATTTAAAAATTAACTCATAGGGAACATGCCAATAAACAATCCATGTTTTTTGTTTAAAACCATTTTCATTCAATACCTCTTCGTAATAACGCACTGTATCCATATAGGCATTTTTAAGTCTAATTTCATAACCATTGAAAATTGAACCTTGCTTCTTAGCTTCTTCAATAGACACATCTTTTAGGCGAATCCCGTACCAACTAACTTCAATATCAGAATGAATCGTTAATGACTTTTTTGTTTTTTCAGTAATTCTAATGACCTTAATTCTGTCACGATCCAATTTTACATCTATCGGATCTTCGCTAATTCTATCAAATGAAGCATTTGGAGAGATTGATGCACTTAGATAATTCAATTGATTGCCATGAGCTCCAAAAATTAAAGCTAGGATTGATAAGTAAATATATTTCATAAGAACTATTATTATATATCTTTAGGGGGCTTTATATTCTCAAACCACTTTCCAATTCTTCTAAATAAAACAAGCAACCAGAGGAGAAACAGTAAGTCTAAAATAATCATTAAACTGATCAGCAGTATATTATCTAAATTACTACCCCTAAAAAAAAGATAGGGTGTTCTTAAATAGGTTAAAATTGCTACGAGTATGAATACCCCAAATAGACAAATGAGCGGTTTCCTTACAAAAAATAATGCTTTCATTTCCTAGATTCAATGTTCCCAATATTTTCCGTGCGAACCTTATCGCTACTGCTTACTATTTCTAAGTTTTGCATTTAACTCCTTAACCGCTTTCAGGGAACTCTGTAATTCTTTAAGCCATTTATATAATTTGAAACAGGCAACTATGATAAATAAAATATGAAAGATATAAGCTATTGAAAAAAGATTCATATGGAGTGGATCGTTTAATCTTTGACTAATGATATGAGGGTTCCCGTTTCCAGTTTCATTAAGACTATTGAATTGATATATGAAACGATTAAACCCAACTGCCATCAGCACAAATGAAATTGAAAAGAGCCAAAGCAATGGATGTTTCTTTAGATTATTTATTAGTTTTTTGAAAAAAATTTTCATAGCTCTAAGTCAGCTTCCCAGACCCCAAAGATAGATAAATCCCAATATTATACAACACTAAGACTACTGGTTCATTTTCCTAAATGTACCAACTATGATAGGAAATCCAAGAATCCCTAAAGTAGCAAAATGATCAAACAAACTCCACTTTAAAAACCACCTATTCATCTTAAAATACATAAAACCATACGAACTTCCAGTTTACATACTCATTAACAATTTGATTGTTTTTTACCAAATAGTACTCTGGTAACTCTACATCTTGCGGAGATTCAAGATCAGATATCTGGATTTTAACTTCTTGAAAATTTCTGCCTTTTCGAAAATTCTCGTCATTAAAGTCAACCCCTTTCTCTGTATCGAACCAATGAACAGATCTAAGGCCTCCAATTAATTGGGGCTTTCTTGGTACCGGTGAAATTTCAGTCTTTATTTCTGAAGTCCTATTTAAATTATCACTTTGACTCCAAATT
>MDTB01005905.1_pt1 | contig 12039 bp, 10 predicted proteins | sample 811161 | NCBI WGS metagenome assembly MDTB01 (sample SAMN05326650, study PRJNA326480) | marine metagenome | isolation source: seawater | place: Mediterranean Sea | collected 2009 | reverse complement strand
TGTGAATGCTCTACTGGTTGGATTTATCAAATCCGGCCAATGGGAACGCCTTTATACCGATAAGAAGCCAAATCAGTCTTATGAAGACTTCCTGCAAGACATGGTGGATGTCCGAAATATTCCATTGGGACGAATTGGAGAAACTGAGGAATTTGCAAATACAGCGCTGTTTCTTGCGTCAGAAGCAGGCGGATACATCACTGGCGCCGCAATCAACGTCGACGGTGGAAAATCGCCGGTTGTTTAGTTATCGTAAAATTTTTCAGGATCAACAAATTCGTTTTCCTTAAGACCGCGGAGTGCGGCCTGCGCCATAGCGACTCGGGTTTCTTCGGTACTTGCACCAATGTGAGGAGTTGAAAGAAAATTTGGCAAGTTGAGTAGCCGATCATCCTCAGCTGGCTCCACAGCAAAAACATCAAAACAGGCTGCCCGCAACGCACCGGTTTCAAGTCGATCCGCGAGTGCCTCTTCGTCGACAATTTCGCCGCGACACGTATTTACTAGAACAGCTTCGGGACGCATTTTTTCCAGCACTTGCCGTGCATATAAACCTCGGGTGGATTGGGTTTTTGGCAAATGGAGTGTGAGGACCTCAGATTGAGACAATAACTCCTCAAATGATACAGGCGTTATTTTGTTTTCGATATAAAACTCTGAATAATCCTTTAAGTCACAAGAAAGGATTTTACAATTAAAGGGCTTAAGCAACCGGACAACCTCTTTACCGATATTACCGCAACCGTGAATGCCAACCGTGCGGCCAGTCAGAAGTTCTCCATTTCGGTATCGTGGTCGATCTCCTGCCCTCATCGCCTGATTGAGGGGCGTAACCCAGCGTAGAGCATTGACCATAAAGCTGAGCGCTAATTCGGCAACGGACAACTTGTTGACACCGAAGGTGTAACCAAATCGTATACCATGCCGTTTCAGGGCATCAAAATCTATCGTCTCACACCCTGCGCCAAATTTAGAAATTATTTTCAGTTCTGGTAAGGCTTCAAACACCCGATCTGTGAGGGGCTCAAAACCAACAATAGCAGCGTCACATCCTGATAAATACTCTATCAAACGTTCTTCATCCGTAATTCGTTCATCATCGACTAACCGGGCATCAGGATATGCATCAGTTAGGATTTTTCGCATTACAGGGTGCGTACAGGGGGTGGTAGCGGAAACGCCAAGTTGCTTAATCATAAGAAATTCCTTACGCGCAATTATTAAATATCCAATAGAGATTATGCTGCCAATCGCACTGTATCAACAGATTGAACTACTCTCGTCATTGACAGGTCTTTCCCTCCGACTATAGTTCGCGGCGATTCCAAACAAAGCATGTACTATAGAAGATGTCCTCCCTAGAACAATTTAAAGATTTTAACATCGCCTATCAGGGCATGTTTTACCCGATGGAAACGGACCACATGGGCCATGCAAATGTTCGTTATTACAGCCGGGCTTTCAACGAGGCAGCCTATTTCACTTTTACGACAGCGGGAATAACGCCAACGTACATGCGAACGAATGACCGTGGTATGGCGGCTGTAACAGAAAATTTCGAATACAAGCGTGAGATCATGCCTGGTGATCTAATTCAGATTCGAACGTGTTTCATCAACTTTACGCCGAAAAGCCTGCATGTCTGGGGTGTGATGATCGATGCATGTACTGACGAAATTTGTGCGATTAATGATCAGGTGTGCGTGTCACTGGATACCGTCGCGCGAGAATCGACACCCTGGCCCAAGGAAATCCTCGAGAAGGGTAAAAGTCTAGTGAAAGAGCGACCAATTCCCTAAATAAATCTAGATCAAATTTTTATTCTTTAATACTGACTTCAGAATTTACTTTCTGATTAGCTAGATAATCTTTAGCTGCCCAAGCGAGGCCTAGAGCCAAACCAGCCCCATTAATCAACAGGCCATTTTCTATCGCATCTCCAGGGATCAAGAGAAGTATCCCCGCAACGAATAGAATAGCTCTGCCCGCCGAGCTTTGCGGGCCAAACATAAAGCCAATTAGCCCACACGAGCCCAGCCACACGCCGACAAAAGCTGTAATAGCACCTGTAGCGATAGCAAAAGTGCTCCCCTGCCAAAGTAGCGCCGGGGACAGGACAAAGACAAATGGCACGACGTAAGCGATCCAACCAAGGCGCACTGCTGTAACCCCAGTCGCCATCGGTTTGGCACCTGATAATGTGGCAGCAGCAAAGGCCGCTATGGCCACAGGTGGTGTGATCATCGACATAAGACCGAAATAAAGTACGAACATATGTGCTGAGATTGGGTGAATACCAAGCTTTACCAAAGATGGTGCAATCATGGTGGCGAGCAATAGGTAAATCGCGGAGGTCGGCATACCCATCCCCAGCAGGATTGAAACAACCGCGGTCAAAAGCAATAATAGGATGATGCTATCTTCCCCAACCGATGCCAGCAGTAATGTTAATGCTTGACCGAGGCCCGTGCGATCGAGAATTGAAATAATTAGACCTGCCATGGCACCAATGGCAATAATATCAGCAGAAGATCTACCACTCCCCGCCACGGAATCCCATAATTGCGAGATGCTTATCCGTTTACCTTTATACCCAAAGATTAAACTGACTGCGGCAACAGAAATAGCAGCCCAAAAGGCAGATTCTTGTGGCGGCAAATTAAGAGAAAATAAGGTCCAGACAAGAATAACGTAGGGTAATAAGAAGAACCACCCCTCCTTCATCACGTTATGCATCAATGGTATGCGGTCTTTAGGTAAGGGTGCTATTTTATTTTTTGCTGCTTCCAAATCAACCTGTACGAAAACCGCGAGGTAATATAGGGCGGCAGGTATCAGGGCAGCGAGAATAATTTCGGTATATTCTAACTCAAGAATTTCTGCCATCAAAAAAGCTGCAGCACCCATAATGGGCGGCATAATCTGGCCACCTGTCGAGGCAACAGCTTCGATGGCACCAGACGTTTTCCGGTCATAGCCTGCCTGCTGCATCAAAGGGATCGTGATAACACCTGTGGAAGCGACGTTGGCAACAGCAGAACCAGAAATCGATCCAAAAAACCCTGAGGCAACAACCGCAATTTTTGCAGAACCACCGCGAGATCGTCCCATCATAGCCGCCGCTAAGTCAGTAAACCACTCAGATGCTCCCGTATGGAGCAAAAGCTGACCCATCCAAACGAACAAAACGACAGTAAGCACGATAATTTTTAACGGCAGCCCAAGGAGCGAAGCATTGTTTGTACCAAGCTCTGCGACCAGCCTGTAGGGCTCTTGTTCTACCCCTTTAAACATCTCGCCTGGCACCAAATGCCCCACGAAAGCATACAGGACAAATACAGAGAAAATAATTGTTAGGCTTAACCCTGCCGTCCGGCGCAGTGCCTCCCAAGTCAATGGCAGAAAAACAACACTGATCCAGAACATTTTAGGTCGCATTTCATAAGGGTTTAATTCAATTTCCCCATAAATAAACAGAAGGTATCCCGCGACACCCACTCCAAGTAGCGCCAAGATCACATCATACCAGGGAATATATAGCCTTGTCTTACCGCCCCCGGCCGGATACCGGACAAATACAATACCTAGCATTAACCCAAAACACGCAACCATTGCATGCTCATCAAACCATTCAAATCCCAACCTTAACGGCAATTCAATCGCCCAGCTGAGAGCTACCAGCGTAATAAGCGCCCCAAGTGCAAGACAGAGTTTCTTGACCAATGCGCTCTCATTCCACTCACTGAGAAGAGAAACTCCTTTGGTCTTTTCCTGTGCTTCTGAAGTTGTTGACGTATTAGACACGTCCAAACCTCCACCGAAAGTTAACGTTTATTAGTTGGTTTTTTTATTTTAATACCAGCAAAAAGAAGTCCCGCGCCCAAAATTTAGGCGCGGGCACATTTCATTGGTTACGCACGTCTATTAAGCTTCTTTTAGCGAGACCAAAGGCCAGCTTCTTTATAATATTTTACCGCCCCGGGATGGTAATCGTACCCGTGATCCTTTTGAAGCCGTTTGTTGTCTTTATAAGAGCGCCACAGTGGGCCGCCTTCCTTAAGTTGCTTAGCTTTAGTATGCATGACCTTAGCAACCTTATATGCAGCAGCATCGGAGAGTCCCTTGTGTGTCCAAAGCAGGAAGTCATAGGCGACAAAGTTTGTGGGAGCCAGTACACCCGTCAGGCCTTTGGCGGGCTTCACAACCTGCCACTCAGATTTAGGATAAAACACTTGCATCCGCTTTAGGGCTTCAGGGGAAGGGTCAAACGATAAGTGACGCACTCCGCCTTTGATCTTTGCATTCATTTGTTTTACGAAACCAGAGCCGGCAGCGGCAATTGCCATATCAATCTTACCGGCAATGAAAGCACGCCAATGCTGCACCAGGCCAACTTGAGGTACCTTTTTAACTTGATCATAGGTGACGTTATCAGTTGCGAGTGCGCCACTTGTCACGTTCACGAAGAGTGGCGCTCCCTTAAATCCAGAGGCTATTCTTTTCCCCTTAAGATCAGCAACCCTTTTGATCCCTGAATTAATGGCAACGACAGGACTAACCGTGAATTTCATCATCGTCGCGATTAGCCGCAGATTTGTATATTTTCTACCCTTCGAGAGCATGATTCCCTGTTGAGCCATGTGATATTGCGTAATATTTGAAATACCAAAAGCGAGCTCACCAGCATTTACCACTGGGATGTATTGCTGTGTGCCGCCCATGGTTTGCTTGCGCATTTGAATCCCAGGTGCATGTTCAGAGACCGCCTTAGAAATCGTGGCTGTAATTTGTGAAACCGCACCGGCTTTCGTAGAGCCAATACCAAAGGTCTGAGCAGACACGGTACTAGTTAGTCCAATCGCAGCAGCGGTTGCGAGAGTTAAAGATAAAAATTTCATAACTTTCTCCGTATAAATTAATTTTTTTTTATGCAGTTGGCGGAATCTACACGCCTGTTGCAACGCGTCAAATAAAAGATGATGCTTATGAAAAATCGACTTTATCCAAGAAACTTAATACTGCCTGATTAAACTTTGCCGGGTCCTCCGTTGCAGAGTAATGGCCTACACCAGGAATAAGACAAAATTGGGCATCTGGAAGAGCTATCACTACAGATCGACAAATATTTTCCGGAGCAATAGGATCATCGGCACCACACAATACAAGAGAAGGGACCTGAATTAAGGCCGTGTCTTCAAATAAATTTGCAGTGCTAAGCATTTCTACAGCTTGACGAAATCCAGCGGGATTTACGTTAGCCATAATACCTACCGCCACCTCCCTTGCCTCCTCTGAAACATCAGGACTCATTATTGCGGGTCCCTTTTCACGGGCAAACCGTTTAGGACCCAGGGCTTCAAAAATTTCTATTCGGCCACGTTTGGCCTTTTCCCTAGCCTCTTCCTCCAAGCTACCGAGACCAGTCAAACCATGGGCAAACAAATAACTTTTGATTCTATCGGGGTTTCGAACACAGAATCGGGCGGCAACCAAGGCAGCGATGGACTGACCCAATATATGGGCCTTTTTTACATCAAGGAAATTAAGTAATGCTGCGAGAGTGTCCGAATAGGCGTCAACATTAGGTGTAAAAGACCTAAAACCGTCAGACCCGCCATAGCCTGGCATATCCCAGGCAATAACCCTATATCGATCGCACAATTTGTTTAGTTGTTCTTTCCAACTTTCTGAATTACCCCCGATACCATGCAATAAAACTAGAGCGTCCCCATCACCAGCCTCGCGCCAAGCGATAGTTTTGCCCTCTAATAGTATTTTTTGGAGAACTGGTATCGACACCCCGACTAAGCCGCTGGTTCCCGTTCTTCAGGCGGTTTTGTATACATTGTTGCAACCCGGTCAAGCTCAGCAAGGCACTCGGGGTCCCAATCTTGGCTAGGAGTCATATCCTTACCCCAATGGCCTTCAGTGTCTTCACCTCGCATTACCATAGCTGAGGCTCCTGGAAACCCCGTTTCCTTAATCAAAGGCGAAACATAATGAATAGAGAGCCCAATACGCCTATCGTCTGACCTGTTTGGTGCGGATCCATGCACACAATCTTCTTTGTGAAAAGAAAATTGGCCAGCCTTCAGAATCATCGATTGAGCCTGAGATTCATCTACGCCAACAATTGTCTGTCCCCGTGAGAGCAAATTGTCTTTGGACTTAAATTCTTCATGGTCATAAATCCCCTGATTATGAGTTCCTGGAAGGAACTCCATACAACCACTTTGCAAATTACTATCGGAAATAGCCAGCCAGGCCGTCAATGTATCCGGCGGCTCTAATCCATAATAGGTCGAATCTTGATGCCAGGATACAAAGCCTGGGTCATGCGCTTCCTTCTGAAAAAAGCTGGAGCCCCAACATAAAATGTTTGGACCAATAATATCTTCAACTGCATCGAGCAGGGTTGGGTGGGATATGACATCACAAAGGAACTTAAAAGGTAGATGGGCCTTAATTTTACATCTTTGCTGAATTTGCATACCCATTTCAGCCTCCACATCTTCTACCTTCCGCCGCAAATCCGCTGCCTCTTGGGTCGTCAGCAAATCTATTGGTCCTACAAATCCATTTCGTTTATAGGCCTCGACCTGTTCCTGAGAGAGGTGTTTAGGCATCTTTATTCGCTCCAAGAAATATTTTAATTTTTAATTTTGCCACGCTAACTGTTTGATAAAGATTCCACAAGAAAGTCGGCTGGACGTTGTGCGGCCGATGTTCTATCTCTACGTGTTCTTGATTAACATTAAAATTCAAGTAACGAACGAGAGTATTTTAAAATGGCTGACCCAGTAAAACCCGGTATCCAACGTAATCCGATCGCTTTTGGAGATTTAAGAGGGTGGATCGATGCGCTCCGCAAGGAAAATGAACTCGCCGAGATTGATGCAGAGGTAAACTGGGATGTCGAGCTTGGTAATATTATCCGTATGGGTCAGGGAACTGGTCATGGTCCCGCCTTCTTGTTCAACAATATAAAAGATTACAACCAACCCAACGCCGTCTCTTCTCAAGTTTTTACTGGGGGACAGGGAAGTTATTCTCGCCTCGCCATGATGTTTGGTATGCCGCGCGATACCCCTGTGCGTGATCTAGTTGAAGTTTGCCGGACTATTTTTAATAAACAAGTTACTCCTAACACGGTTAAGACCGGAGCGGTTAAAGAACATATCCTCAAAGGAGACGATATTGACTTGCTGAAGTTCCCGGTGCCGAAGTGGAACCGTGGCGATGGCGGACGATATATTCTCACCTATGCAGGTTGTGTCACGAAAGACCCCGACAGTGATGTCCATAATATAGGTATCTACCGTGGCATGGTTCTCGACAAAGACCGTATAGGGGTTCTGTTATGGCGAGCACAGGGGTGGGGCACGCATTATGCAAAACACATGGAACGCGGCGATAAGATGCCTGTCGCATTTGTAATCGGTTGGGAACCCTCGATGGGCTTTACAGGCGGTGCGCCAATTCCAAGATCAATTTCCGAATACGACATTATGGGCTCTATCCGTGGCAAACCTGTCGACTTAGTCGATTGTGAAACGGTACCCCTGCAAGTCCCCGCTGACGCTGAGATGGTCATCGAAGGGTGGATCTCGACTGATCCATCAACATTTGAGGCCGAAGGTCCGTACGCTGAATTTACCGGTTACTATGCACCTGATCGTTCACCCAAACATGTTGCGCAAATAACCTGCATTACACATCGAGAGAAACCAATACTCCGCGGCTGCGTAGAGGGAGCTATCCCCGGTAGCTATGGGGAAAATCCGATAATGAGTTCGATCCAGCGTTCCGCAACGGCTTGGAATGCGCTAGAATCGGCCGGTGTACCAGGCGTCGTTGATGTCTTTGGAATGCCTATTCAAGCCTGCGTAAATACAGTAGTTTCAATTAATCAAACATATCGGGGGCAGGCCAAACAAGTTGCCGCTGCACTTTGGGGAAACTCTGCATCACACGTTCGCTATAAACACGTGACAGTTGTCGACGCAGATATAGATGTTCATGACTACGATGCAATCGATTGGGCGATGGCGTGGCGTTTCAACGCTGGCGAGGGTGATCTCGTCGTTTATCCCGAAAATTGGGGGGCTGGCCTGGACCCTAGCGTTAGGGCACGTGACTCGAACGTCCATTTATTTGGAACGGGTAAATGGCACCGGGTGTTGTACGACTGCACAATTAACCTGGATTATGAACCAGATTCCGAGGGTCGCCGATACCCGCCAACTATTCACCCCGAAGAACAGGATGCGGAAGGGATTCGCAATCGCTGGGCGCAGCTTGGGCTGGATCGTTGGACAGAGCCCCTTAAACCAACGAAGCCAAACAATAGTTAGTTAGGGTTTGGCCCATCGCCGCTTGCAATAAATGTGAAAACTTACAACTGATGAAAAGTGAATTTAAGATTAACTACAAACAAAAGGTAAGAAACTAGAAATGACAACGAAAGACAACGATATAGACGCATTTGGTGGTGTTTCAAACAGACTGCAGCCCAATGCATATGGAGACCTCCGTGAATGGATTGCAGCGCTGCGCGAAGAGGGAGAACTCCAAGAAATTGAAGCTGAAGTAGATTGGGATTGTGAACTTGGCACGGTAGCTCGCAAGGCGTTTGGAACCGGCAATGGACCCGCTTTACTATTTAAAAATATTAGCGGTTATAATGGCCCCGAAACTCGGTGCAGTCAGCTTTTTACAGGAGGCATGTCCAACTTCTCTCGTATCGCGATGACCCTAGGTCTCCCTAAAGATTCTTCGGTAACTGATATGGTTCAGGCGACACGCTATTATCTAGGCCAGAGAGTTGCCCCGGTCGAGGTTGACTCAGGCCCCGTTAAAGAAAATGTTATTACCGGTGACGAGATCAATTTATATGATTTCCCAATTCCTAAGTGGCACCGGGAAGACGGCGGGCGCTACATTAATACGTTCCAAGCCACGGTAACCATGGACCCAGACACTGGCGTTCACAACCTCGGTATCTACCGGGGTATGCTTGGCCAAAAAGACACCTTACCTGTTCTTTTGTGGCGTGCCCAAAATTGGGGTGTTCACTTCCAAAAATGGGCCGATCGGGGTATGAAAATGCCCGTTGCCCATGTCTACGGATGGGAGCCTTGCCTGCCATATTGTGCTTCTGCACCGGTACCAACCGGCGTTTCAGAATATGATGTGATGGGTGCTATTAGGGGCAAACCAGTCGAACTCGTTAAATGTGAAACGAGCGATATTATGGTCCCCGCAAGTGCCGAACTGGTCGTTGAAGGCTTTATTGATCCCGACCCAGCAACATTTGAAATGGAAGGGCCTTTCGGCGAATACACTGGGTATTTTGGCGGAGATCAAGGACCCAAACATGTTACCAAAGTCACCGCGATCACCCATCGTGACCAGCCAATTTTTCGAGGTACGCTTGAGGGTACGCTGCCAAAAATGCTGAATGAAAATAGCATTATGAGTTCGGTACAACGCGCTGGCGTTGCCTGGAACGTTTTAGAACGTGCCGGGGTTCCTGGCGTAACTGACGTTCATTGCGCTCCCGCAAATAACGGCACCACCTTATTTATCCAACTAAATCAGACCTATCGTGGCCAAGCAAAACAAGCTGCAGCAGCTATCTGGGGTTCGAATGCTTCCCATCTACGCTACAAACATATTTGGGTCGTAGATCAGGATATCGACATTCATGATTATGCAGCGATCGACTGGGCATTTGCCTATCGTGTCAATGCAGACGAAGACGACATTGTCTTTTTCCCGGGTTCCTGGGGTTCCCTACTCGATCCCTCTACCCGTTTAAAAGATCGCGACCCGATGCTTTATGGAACCGGAAAATGGTGCCGGGTGCTGATCGATGCAACCGTAAATCTGGATTTTGAACCGGAGGAGCAATACAACGGCGAACGCTATCCGGCCATGGTTATTCCTCACGACGAGGACATGGAAAAGGTTAATGCTCGCTGGAAAGAATATGGTTTTGAGGATTAAAGATATAGAAATCTTGACAGCATGAAGACTGGAATGAATGAATCAAAAATAACACAATATTTTTGATATTTTTAAGGTTTCGATATGGAAAAGCCAGAGCTTCCCGTCGCAAGTAGGTTTGTAGATCAAATTCGATCATTATATTTACAAAATCTTGGTCCAGATATTCTCTGGGGTAAGATCAAAATTGCTATGGGTCCCTTACTTGCAGATCCAACGTTAAAAGAAAGCTCCAGGACCTGGCCGCTAACAGTTGAGGGGGCTCCGAAAGTAAAAAACCTTCTATTCTATGAAGATCCAGATTTTGGGTTTGTATTTAATGCCACAGTTCGAAAGGCCAAATCTGTAACCAGCATTCATGACCACGGTGATGTCTGGACCCTGTACGGTCTGATCGAAGGCCACGAAACTATGTATAGATATGAACGCACTGATAACACTCCACGTGATATTGGACCGGTAAAGCTTCAACAAGTGGGCTGTCACCATATCGGGCCTGGGGATGTGGACTCTGTTCCACCGGGGGAAATCCATCAAGAACATGGGGGGGCAGAAAATAGCATGGCCTTCATCGTAAGGGCACAGAAAGCCGGTACATTCAAGCAACGAACCTACAATAGGGAAACTGGGGAGATAAAGCTTAACGACGGTCCAACATTAATTCCCCACAGGCTTTGATAACCGGAAGAAATAAAATCGCCTTGTCCTTACAAAATAAAGGAAACAAGTCAGCTGAGCTTAGCCAACCTTGCGGGTAAGTTGAAGAGGTTAACGCCGCACTTCAAAAAATTCCTGTAACATCATGCGAGATCTTAGTTCGTCAATCCCGCCATAAACATCTGGACGGTGGTGGCAGGTATTCTGACTGAAGAAACGGGGCCCATTTTCGACTCCACCACTTTTAGGATCTGATGCCCCAAAATATAGACGCCTAATGCGTGCCATGGAAATGGCTGCCGCACACATCCCGCATGGTTCCAGGGTCACATATAAATCACAATTAATGAGCCGGGCCCCACCGTAATTTTTTGCTGCTTCCCTTAACGCAAGCATTTCTGCATGAGCGGTAGCATCTTTAAATTCTTCCGTGCGATTGCCGGCGGCGGCAAGCACTCGATTACTTTGAGTGTCAACGATAACTGCACCGACCGGTACTTCGTTTCGCAACGCCGCCTCCGCTGCCTCAGCAAGAGCAATTTCCATATATTTTTGTGTTTTAGGGGGTGCTGATCCATTCATACGAGTACAACATAAAAGTTAACCAACACCATCATGAGTTAATAATTTTCACTAATTTATTAGGTTTTATTTTACCATAGGAGGCATCTCTTCCAGAAGTCGACCATACCCTTCGCGCGGTTCATTAATCGATAAACGTTTCTGGAACTCCCAAACCCGGGCTGTCACGGGGAAGATGATGGGTATACCGAGATCTTGCTCTAACATTGGAATAACTTCTAAAGCTTTCCAGCCAGTTCCCAACATATAAATGCCTTGTGCACGCTTATTTTTTAAAGCTAATTTTTTAATAAAGGCATAAATCTCCTGAGACGATAGGGTCTGGACTTTATTGAAAGGAACGTCAATTCCCTCCATACCCAAAACATCGAACCCTTCTTTTTTGAAATAGTTTCCAAAGGTTTTGTTGATTTCGCCTTGAAAATAACTAGCCCCTATAAAGCGTTTGACCTTCAACGCTCGCAGGGCCGCCACATGATTAGTGCCGGAAGTAAAGACCTGGGTCTTGTGTTTCCTCTCCCAAGCGCGAATTTTTTTTGCTTCCCCCTCATTTCCTAGCACCATAAAAGGCGGAGCACCCTCAGGGTGAATAATATCACATCCCTGCTCAGCAAGGATGGCCACCTTCTCGTCATAGTCTTTCATAACCTCTTTGAACTCCGCACGGTCGCCGCGCGTGATATTATTAAACAACGGAATCACACCAATGCCCTCGGGTAATATTCTGATCATGTCTTCAAGACCACCCGGCCGCATAGTGGGTTTAATAATACCGATAATTCCACGCCAACT
>MDTB01162971.1_pt1 | contig 12040 bp, 9 predicted proteins | sample 811161 | NCBI WGS metagenome assembly MDTB01 (sample SAMN05326650, study PRJNA326480) | marine metagenome | isolation source: seawater | place: Mediterranean Sea | collected 2009 | reverse complement strand
TCTTGATTTTGTTTTAAGAAATCAAGAATTGATTCCCTTAGTAATAATTTGTGGCAATAGTGTTAAGATGATTTCCATTACAAAATCCTGCCTAGATAAAAATGAAATAAAATATCAAGATATTAGGTTTGGATTAATCAGAGTTGAGAAAATTTAATTTATAATAATGGTATGAGCAAACTTCCAGACATACTTCTTTTTGATCAGCAGCTCTCTGAAGAGGAGCTTGCAATTCAAAAAACAGCTCGAGACTATTGTGATAATTCTCTAATGCCAAGAATACAGAAGGCGAATAGGGAAGAGTTTTTTGATAAAGAAATTTACAAGGAGCTTGCTGAGTTAGGATTACTAGGACCTCATATAAAAGGATATGGATGTGCTGGTGTTAGTAATGTTGCCTACGGTTTAATAGCAAGAGAAATCGAAAGAGTTGATTCAAGTTATAGATCAGCATTTAGTGTTCAGTCTTCACTGGCTATGTATGCAATTTATAAGTTTGGATCTGAAGAGCAGAAAGAATATTACCTTCCAGAAATGGCTAAAGGAAATGTTATTGGATGTTTTGGTCTTACCGAGCCGGATGCAGGTTCAGATCCTGCTGGCATGAAATCAGTTGCAAAAAAAGTAGAGGGTGGATTCGAGTTAACTGGATCTAAGACCTGGATAACTAACTCTCCAATTGCTGACCTATTTATTATATGGGCAAAAGATGAGCAGGGCGTTTTGAGAGGCTTCATTCTGGAAAGGGAAGAGGTAAAGGGACTGGAAACTCCGAACTTAGATGGAAAATTTGCATTACGTGCTTCAGCTACTGGAATGATATTTATGGATAAAGTATTCGTTTCAGAAGATAAAGTTCTTCCAGAGGTGCAAAGTTTTAAAGGTCCATTTACTTGTTTAAACTCAGCAAGATATGGAATAGCTTGGGGGGTGATGGGAGCTGCTGAATTCTGCTGGCAGAAATCCCTTGAATATACTCTTGATAGAAATCAATTTAATGCTCCTTTAGCATCCAAACAGCTTATTCAAAAAAAACTTGCTGATATGCAGACAGAAATTTCATTGGGTATGCAAGCAGCATTGAGAGTTGGCAGACTGATAGATGAAGAGAATTTTATTCCAGAAATGATCTCACTGATAAAAAGAAATAACTGTCAAAAAGCTCTTGAGATTGCCAGATCAGCAAGAGATATTCATGGTGGTAATGGAATCAGTGATGAATATCATGTAGTCAGACATTCAATGAATTTAGAGGCTGTTAATACTTATGAGGGCACAAGCGACATTCATGCCCTCATTCTTGGTCAAAAGCAAACAAATATTTCAAGTTTCTAATTTAAATATTTGGCTAAAAACTCTTCATAGTCTTTATAAAGCTCAAGGTTTGCAGTTTCATTTCTAAACCCATGCCCTTCATCACCTTTAATAATATATTTATATTCTTTGTTATATTTTTTTAGCTCATTTACCATGTCCACAGTTTCTTGGAATCTTACTTGGTTATCTCTTCTTCCAGTAATTATTAGAATAGGATCTTCAACATTTTGAACAAAAAACATAGGACTGTTTTCGTAAAGATTTTTGTAATCTTCTGGATCTCTTGGATCTCCTTTCTCAATATATTCCATTGGCATACCTAGATCGCTCCATCGCAGACCTCTCAAATCCATACTTGTTAAATCATAAACACCAACATATGCAATTATGCATTTGAAAAGCTCGGGATTTTTGGTAGCTGCTTGCATTGCAGCATAACCACCATAGGATGCCCCTGAAATACAGACATTATCCATATCAACATAACCCTGTTCATTTGCCCACATTAAGGCATCGTACTTATCTTCTTGCATTTTTTTCCCCATTTGGTGATTTGCAAGAATCATTTCTTCTCTCCCATATCCTGTTGAACCTCTGTAGTCCATTTGAATAACTCCATAACCTCTTGTTGCATAAAACTGAACCTCAGGATTGAAACCCCAATAATCTCTAGCATTAGGTCCACCATGTGGATGTATGATAAATGGAATTTTCTCACCCTCTTTGTAGGTAGGTGGCAATGTTATATAGCCATGAAGCTTTATCCCATCTCTGCTCATGTAAGTAAATGGCTCAATATTAGCTAGTTGATAATCTTTTAACCATGGAGCTGCTTCTGATATGAGGGAAACTTTACCTTTCGAAAGATCAAATAAATAGGAGCTTCCTGGATCTTTATCATTAGATACTCTAAATAAAAATCTTGTTAAATCATCACTCCAATCTCTAATACTAACTTGATGATCAGGAAAAATAGCCTCTAAAGATTTATCAACAGATGCAAAATACTCATCAAAATAGACTTTTTCAGTCTTTGCTCCCGCATACGAAAATCCATATAGATCTCTTCCATCTGATGAAAACCACATATTCATTGAGAACATGCCATGCATTGGACTCGATAAATCATAATCAGGATCATGGAAAATCATTTCAAGATATTCTCCTGTATTAGCATCAACAGCCCATAATGCATTTGTATCAGTCTCATTTAGAATTGTTCCATCAGGCGCAACAGCTTGCCCAACCCCTAAGATTGTGTTGTTATCAACATCAAAACTTTCAGGAAAGAAACAAGCGGCTTGGTGCATGCAAGATATAACTTTTTCATAAGCACCGCTGTCAGTAAATTTATAAAATGTTGTTTCTATTCCTTTGTTAGGACCTTCTTCCATAAAAGTTTCAAACCCATATGGAACACCTTCCCAATCAAGAAGCCAACCAGTTACCAACTCTCCTGGAACAGAGGGCTCTCGTGCAACAAGTTCGGTTCTTTTGGTTTTAAGATCTAACCAATATAAATCTCTTGATCTACTTCCAGTGTTGAATAAACTAATCATGACTTTACCTGGAACTCTCGGATACACACCATATAAGCTTGGTACTTGGTATCCAGGTTTATTCCTGAAGGCCTTTGCTTTAATTAATAACGTAGTATTTTTACCATCTCTATCAACGGTATACATACTTGCAGAATCAATTCCAGACCTTGAATCTCTTGAAACTAAAAGTTTCTCATCATCAAGCCACCTAAAGCTTGTTACAGCTGAGCCTGCAGTAGTGCCCGAAATTACTTTTGGGTCCATAGTTTCAAGATTTGTTACTACTAAAACCCTATCAGTAGCCATCATTTCTTGGTCTGTTTCATCTTTAATGTCGCACACATTGTCATCTACTGGTACCATCGCAGCCAGGAACTCACCCGATGGTGAAAGCTGTTGTTGAGTACCTTGCCCATAACAAACTAGCTTATCGAGCGGAATTGGTTCATATGAATCTGCATTTGAAACGAATGATATCGAAAATAAAATCATTAAAAATAAGCTTTTAAGGACGTTATTTAAAATTTCGTTGATAGTGTTAATGACATTGACTTGAATATGCATTTTTATATATTCTCCGGTTTATATAATTTTGAATATGTAAAGTTTACTTTACATCAAATCAAATTAAAAGATATTTACTGTAAAAATACCAAAAAACCCCTTAACTGCAAAGGAAATTTAATTGAAGAAAAATGTTTACAATAATGTAACCAGTAGGTATATTTGTTTAATCGGAAAGTGTTTCCGATGTAAATTTACGCATATGTGGGGAAAAATATTATGAAAAATTTAAGTTTTTTAACTTTATTTGCTTTTTTAAGTTTTGGCTTCGTTGTAGCTGACGAACCAGTAGATGAGGATGTAGAGGTAGTTGCAGAAGCTACAATGTCCGAATCTTCTGATGCTGCAGAGGATGAAGATGTCCAAGAACTTGGAAGAGTAAGTGTAACTGGATCTAGAATTAAGAGAGTTGATATAGAAGGCGCAACACCTTTAATCACTATTACTAGAGCCGATATTGATAACGCAGGTTTTCAAACTGTATATGACGCAGTTAGCAACCTTACCCAAAATACAGGTAGTGTTAATGGTGAAAACTTCCAAGCTGGTTTTAATGCTTCATTACAGCCAATTAACTTGAGAGATTTTGGTCCTGGAAGGACTCTTGTATTAGTAAACGGTAAGAGAACCGCAGACTATCCTTTTCCATACAATGGTGAATCAGCATCTTTTAACTGGGGTGCAATTCCACTTGCAGCAGTTGAGAGAATTGAAGTTTTAACTTCTGGTGCTTCATCTATTTATGGTTCTGATGCTGTTGCGGGTGTTGTAAACGTTATATTAGTTGATGGATTAGAAAGACAAACTGCTAGAGTTGTAGCTGGAGCTGGAGTAAATAAAGGATCAGGTGGTGAAACACTTAACCTTGAATTTGCTGGTGGTGGCTTTGGCGAAAGATATTCCTATACTTATGCTTTAGAGTACTATGATGAGCAACAAGTTCCAATTAGTTCAAGAAGTGAACATGACTCTTATTTAGATGCTAACGATGGCGGTCTACCCTCAAGAGGATTATTGATACGAGATACATACTCCTTCTTTAACCCAGCTCTCCCTGGATTCGGTTTTAATCACTACACACCTGATCAATTTATAGACGGACGTTCAGCTCTTGAAGATCCAACAGGCGGCATGGTACCAACTATGGGAGCTTCATGTTCTGATGCTGGAGATTACTTTAGACCGACTGAAGAGCAGATCGGTAACTATGTTTGGTATGCAAACGGTGACTGGTGTGCTGTTGATACAAGTTCTAACGGTTCACTTACAAATGAGAGAACAAGAACAGCTGGATATTTATCTGGAACATATGAGCTAACAGATTCTATAGAGGCATATGCAAAAATCGTACTTTTAGACACCGATACAGTTGGTGTGCTTGATAACCTTTTCACTCCTTTTGAGTGGGTATCAGGTCCTCAGCCATATGGAAGTGTTGATAGTGTTTGGTATCCAAATGTAGGTTCTAATATTTCTACTGGAAATACAGATCCTGTTGGTGTTTATACACCTGGTTATTCTGCAATGATGGACGTAAGAATCCAAAAGATTTTCCCTGGTGTATATAGAGGATCATCTTACGTAGAAGATACTCAAACAATAGACGTTGGTCTTAGAGGCGTTCTTAACAATGGTTTTGAGTGGGATATGTCTTACACAGAGAATACTTACGATGTTGTTCAGACTGGAAGAAACTTCTTAAGAGAAGCTTTATTTGACAAAATTCATAATGTAAATGGTGGAGTTGACGGCTGGGGTAATCCTTGCGTAAGAGATCAATCAGTATTACTTGATGGCGATCCTGATAATGGAGAGGTCATAGACTACTTTGGTCTTTATGCATACGGTGCATCCTATAATCAAGCAAACTGTTATGATTGGGATTGGTATTTATCTGAACAAACTGTAGACGAAGTTGAAGCTCTAAGAGTAGATAACGTTGAGCCTGCTGATGCTTTCAGTGAGTTTTTTGTGGCTTCAATCACAGGTGACATTATGCAGCTACCGTATGGTCCGCTTGCATTTGCTGCTGTAGTTGAGCAACAAAAGAAGGGTTATGCAGTTAACCTAAGTCAGCTCAATAAAGATGGCCTACTTTGGGGTATTGGTGGAGTCGACGGCGGCGGTGAAAGAGATAGAACTGCTGTAGGTGTTGAATTTAATATACCTGCTACTGAAAACTTATTAATTAACCTTTCTACAAGATGGGATGAATATGATGATGCTGTTGTAAACGTAGACAGAAGAACAGCTGGTGCTTCACTAGAGTGGAGACCGGTAGACAATCTTCTTGTTAGAGCATCATGGTCTGAGTCATTCAAAGCTCCTGATCTACCATACTCATTTGTTGGTGAAAGAAGATTCTTTACAAGTCAGACTGACTATTGGTCATGCTTTGTCGATGGACAGTTTGGTGAGAATGGTATTGATTGTGCTGGATATGGAATTATCAATATTGATGGTATAACAACTGGTAACCTTGGACTCAAAGAAGAAGAAGGTGACTCATATGCTGTTGGTATTGTTTGGGAGCCCATGGACAGAATGGCTATAACCATAGACGCTTTCCACGTTCAACTAGGCGACATTGTTGCTACAAAATCTCTAAGCTTAATGGTTCTTGATGAAGCAGTATGTAGAGCTAGAGAAGCAGGCGCAGTGTTGGATCAATTTGTAGACTATCCTTCTTCTTACTGTGAACAGATTAAGAATAATATCGTTCGTGGTGGTAAAGACTTTACTGCAGATGAAGGAAGTATCACTGCAATCTATGAAACACCTGTAAATATTGCTGGTCAAGAGTTCTTAGGTATCGATACATCTGTAGCATATTCTTGGGTTACTGATTCAGCTGGTGACTTCTCAATGAGTTTGTTCAGCTCACATCAAATAGATCTTAAGTATGCAGAAGATGTTGGTGATCCACTTCTTTCATATATGAATAATTCATATACACCTAGATCTAGACAATCATTAAGACTAGGCTGGAATAGAGGTGATTGGGGTGCTGGAATGTCAGTACTTAGAGTTGGTCATATGGAATATTCTGATGGTAGCAAAGGAAGCCCATACTTTAATACTAACTTAACAGTTAACTATGATCTTACTCAGGATTCATTCCTTGCATTTACTGTTACAAACATATTTGATGCAATACCGGATTCTGATGATGCATATGATACTGGTAGTTCTTTCTACCCATATGGATTTAACTCATTTAGATATCCAAGATTTGGCCCTGAGGCATATCTTGTTTACCAAATGAGATTCTAAGATTAGATTCTACAAAAAAGGAGGCCAAGGCCTCCTTTTTTTTGTCTAATAATAAAACATTGTTAAACAAGAAATTAACACAAAAAATAAGTGTTTTAGAGTATAATTTATGGTCACTTAAAGGGATTTAAACATGAAATTTAATATGAATAAAAATATTCTAATAATATCTTTGTCTTCAGTTTTTATTTTTAACATTGCTGCTCAGGAAGTCGCTCCTGTCAATGAAATTGATTTACTTACAGAGTCTATTAATATTTCAACAGACAGTCTTGAAAATTCTGCTTTAACACAAGAGCAAATAAACCAGCTTGATGATACTACTAGAATACTTCTAGCTGAATATCAATCAACTTCAAAAGAGTATGAGTCATTGAAGCTATACAATGACCAGGTTCAAAAAATAATTAATTCACAGATTGAAGAAATTGCAAATATATTGTTTCAAATAGATGAACTTGATAAGACTAATCAAATGATCGTTCCACTCATGATCAAAATGATTAATGGGCTTGAAGATTTTATAAATCTTGACTTACCGTTCTTAATGGATGAGAGACAATTAAGACTTGCTAATCTTCGCTCCACAATGGACAGAGGAGATATATCTACTTCTGAAAAGTTTAGATTAATTACAGAAGCATATAAGACAGAGCTTGAGTATGGAAGAACAATTGAAGCATACAGAGATACTTTAAGTATAGATGGAGTTGATACAAGTGCAGATTTCTTAAGGATTGGAAGAATCGCCCTTACTTACTTAACTACCGATGGAAGTAAAGGTGGATATTATGATCTTAATGAGAAAACATTTTTAAAATCATCTGGCTCAATAAGAAGAGCAACACAGGATGGTTTAAAGATAGCCTCAAAGCAAGCTCCTCCTGCATTAATACAAATACCAATTTACAAGGATAAATAATATGAATTTCAAATTTCTTCCTCTATTACTTATTTCTTCTGTAGTATTTTCTCAAGAAAATTCTATGGAACCACTTGAACCAATAGTGACTGATTTAGACCGCCTTGTTGAGTCAGTAAAGAAAACAGCAAACACAAGATCTGCTGAAGATAATTTAAGACTACAAAGATTCTTAGCTGATAAAAATAGACAACAATATCTTCTGAATCAAATGAAATCTCAGCTAAAGGCTGAAGAAGGCAGAAGTGTCAGGCTTACAAAAGAATACGAGGATAATGATTCTAAGCTTGCTGATCTTGAAGAACAACTTACCTTAAAGTTAGGATCATTTGGCGAACTTTTTGGGATTGTTCGTCAGACTGCCGGAGAGTCGAAGGGGCAATTTGCTTTATCATTAACAAATATCGAATATCCATCCAGAATAGAATTTTTAGGTGATATTGCTGAAAGAAAAAGCTTGGACTTGCCTACCAATGAAGAATTAGAAAGATTATGGTTCGAAATTTTAAATGAACTTAATCAAAGTGGAAAAGTTAAAGAATACACTTCACAAATCTTATCCAAGTCTGGCGAAGTTGTAGATGCAGATATTCTTAGGATTGGAGTTTTCAATTCTGTTGCTAATGGAATGTATTTAAATTTAGTTGCTGAACAGAATGTACTAGAGTATTTACCTAAACAACCAGATGGAGGTATTAGACGTTCAGCAAAAAGACTACAAAACTCTGATGCTGGGTCATATCATGAAGTCTTTATCGATCCTACAAGAGGTTCATTGTTAACAAAATTAATTGATAGGGCTGACTTCTTTGAAAGAATAAATCAAGGCGGTTTCGTCGGATATATAATTATTATACTTCTAACTATCGGACTTGTTCTTGGTGCTATGAGATATAGATTCTTATCACAAGAAGCTAAAGTGCTAAATGCTGAGCTTGGTAGTGGAAATTTCTCAGATAGTTCGGTCTTAGGTAAATTAAATAAAATTTTTAAAGACTATTCTGGCTCAACTCCTGAAGATCTTGAGGCGCAGCTCGAAGATGTTTTATCAAGAGCAGTCCCAGTTCTTGAACAAAATCTTAGTACCATAAAACTGTTAGCAGCGGTTGCACCACTATTAGGTCTTCTAGGTACAGTTGTAGGGATGATCGAAACCTTCCAATCAATTACATTGTTTGGTACAGGTGATCCTAAGCTTATGGCTGGTGGCATCTCTCAAGCACTTGTTACAACTATGCTTGGTTTAATTGCAGCTGTTCCACTACTTTTTATTCATAATATTCTTGAATCAAGAAGCAGAAATATCACCCAAGTTTATGAAGAGCAAGCGATTGGTTTTATTGCTTCTTTTTCAACTAGACAAAGATAAGTATGTTTTATTATATGTCGCTGCCTTTTGTTTCCTTGTTTGATTTTTTTGATAGAGGTGGACCAGTAATATTTATACTATTTATCGTAGCCATAATAATGATTACACTTCTTGTTGAAAGGTTAATATTTTTTATCAACGACTTAGAGAGTCTTAGCTATGATAGAGTCTCAGAAGTTGAGGAGTATACTTCTGAAAATAAATGGATAAAAAATAAAATTAAATTAAAGAATATTTCCATTTTAAATTCAGAGTCATCAAAAAATCTTCTCATGATCCAAGGACTTATTGCTTTGTGTCCTTTATTGGGATTGCTTGGGACTGTAACTGGAATGATTGAGGTTTTTGATATTATGGCCATTACAGGAACAGGAAATGCAAGAGCAATGGCTTCAGGAATAGCAAGAGCAACTCTTCCTACTATGACCGGTCTTTTTATATCTATAGTTGGTTTATTTCTTCTTACTGCAATTAAATCATCAATAGAAAAAGCTACTTTAGAAATTAAACATGCAATAGAAACAATTTAATATGATTAAAAGAAGAAATAGGGCAAGAGATGAATCAACAATTGATATAACTCCTATGTTGGATATTGTATTTATCATGCTTATATTTTTTATAGTAACGACGTCATTTGTAAAAGAAACAGGTGTAGAAGTTAATAGGCCTAATGCATCAACTGCTGTAAGAGATGAGAGAGGAAATATCCTTATAGCGATAACTTCAAATGATGAAATCTGGATAGATAAAAGAAGAGTTGATCTAAGATCGGTAAGGGCAAATGTTGAAAGACTAAAAGCTGAGAATCCTGAAGGTTCTGTCATAATTCAAGCTGATAAAGCTTCAAAGACAGGCTTTTTAGTTGAGACGATGGACCAGGTTAGATTGGCTGGAGTACAAAATGTTTCAATTGCTGCTGAACAGGATTAATTTAGGAAATAGACTAACCATATCTGCTTTAGGAGGGGTTTCTATTGCTTTTGTTATATTCCTAACTATTTATGTAATTATATTACCCAGCGACAAAACCTTTGATGCTGTAAAAGATTCAAGTCTTGTCGATTTTGTTAGACTTAGAAAAAATGATTTTTTAAATGAAAGAGAAAGGGCTCTCCCGGAAAAACCACCTCCACCCAAAAAACCTCCCCCACCAAAACTTGAAACACCTGAAGTAGTTCAGCCAGTTCAGAATCTAAATATTAAATTTCCAACCCTAAACGCACCAGTTGATCTAAAGGGTGCTTTTTTGAGAGGCGCAAATTCTCTAGCTGCAAATAGTGGTCTTATACCTTTGGTTAAGATAGCACCTAAATACCCACGTGAAGCATTGCAGGCTGGTAAATCAGGGTTTGTAACTGTAAGATTGACTGTTGACGAAAAAGGACGTGTAATATCCGCTGTAATTGAAGAATCAAGACCTCCAAGAATATTTGATGCTGCTGCCATCAAAGCCGTACTTAAGTGGAAGTTTAAACCAAGGGTTATAGATGGAGTTGCAGTTAAGCAGGTTGGATTAACAACTATTGAGTTCAATATATGATTAAAAGACTTTTATTATTTTTTTTAGTTTCTTCATTTCATGTTTATTCAGAAGAGCAGGCCATAACACAATGGGTTTACAATACTCTTGAGAGAGCTCAAGCAAATATTGATAAAGGCAATTTAGAAGCGGCAGAGAGGATTTATTATGATTATTCCAATGATTCATGGTCATCAAAATCGTATGATCATTTTGTAATTCTGAGAACTTATGCCTATTTCTTGATCTCAGAAGAGAGAAATGAGGAGGCTTTAAGATATTTAAAACAAGCTAGCATTAAAAGAGATATGCCGCCGTATGATATTTTTGAATTGCATTTTACTCTTGGACAAATTTATTATGTTACTGACGACAGAGAAAATGCCAAGAAAACCCTTCTAAAATGGGTTGCAATTGGAGAAAAAAATAAACTTGAACTCAAGCCGGAGGGTTACGCAATACTAGCGACAATTTATGCTCAAGATGAAGAGTGGAGTGATGCACTTAAGTTTATAACATTAGCAATTGAAAACTCATATAAGTTTGTAGAAGACTGGGCTCAGTTAAAATTCGCAATTCATACTGAAAGAAAAGAATATTTTGATGCTCTTGAGATTGCTCAAGACTTGGTAAGATACAAGCCAAAGAACAAGCAATATATTGAGCAGATGGCTGGCATATATAACATAATTAAATTTGAGGAGGAGTCTCTTGCAACGCTTGAGTTTAAGCTACAACAAGACCTTCTTAAGAAATCTTCAGAGTATATAAACTTAGCAAATTTTTACCTTTATAAAGGGCTGCCAATTGACTCAAGTAAAGTAATTGAAAAAGGGCTTAAGCTTAATGTCTTAGATAGCAATATTAAGAACAATGAACTTCTAAGTAATGCTTATATTATGGCTAAAGATTTTAATAATGCAGTAAGATCTTTAATAAAAGTAACCAAAATAACTGATGACTCTAAGTATGATTATCGTATTGGTCAAATACAGCTCCAAAACTCTAATTACGAAGAGGCTATCAAATATTTCAAAATTGCTAGGGATAAAGGCTGGAATAGAAAGCCTGGTTCATTAGAAATGCTTCTTGGGGTTTGCTACATTGAAATAGATGACTTCAAAAATGCCCGTCTTGAGCTTAGTAAAGCTATAGATTTTGGTAAAGAAAAAGAAGCTACTCCTTGGCTTTCTTATATTGAATCTACAATAGGTCTGAGAGCAGCTGCCTCACGATAAGACTACAAAGTTTGATCATTTTATATATGTAAAGTAAACTTGACACTTATGAGTCTGATAAAGGTAAAAAATCTAAAAAAACAGTTTCAAATTGGAATTGAAAAAGTTAATGCCATTAAAGACATAAGTTTTAATGTAAACGCTGGAGAGTTTATTTCAATTATGGGCCCTTCAGGATCTGGTAAAACTACTTTAATGAATATTATAGGATGCCTTGATACGCCTACCTCTGGAGAATATCATCTTGACGACAACGAAGTAAGTTCTTTGGATGACAATCAATTAGCAGCAATA
>MDTB01148456.1_pt1 | contig 12040 bp, 17 predicted proteins | sample 811161 | NCBI WGS metagenome assembly MDTB01 (sample SAMN05326650, study PRJNA326480) | marine metagenome | isolation source: seawater | place: Mediterranean Sea | collected 2009 | reverse complement strand
ATTAAAAAACAAATAATTATTAAATGAAAAAAATTTTAATTGTAAATTCTAATTATTATAAAGATATATCAGTAGATTTACTTTATAATGCTAAAAAAAATTTATCAAAGTTAAAATGTAAGTTATTTATTGTTAATGTTCCGGGTGCTTTTGAAATACCTATTGCCATTAGAAAAAATATAAATAAGTTTGACGGTATTGTTGCGTTAGGTTGTGTCATCAAAGGTCAAACACCTCATTTTGATTTATTATGTTCTTCATTATTTGACTCAATTTTAAGTCTTTCAATAAAGTATAATAAGCCAATTGGAAATGGTGTTATAACTGCCTTAAATTTAAATCAAGCTAAACAAAGAAGTAAAAAAACCAAATCTAATAAACCAAACAAAGGGTCAGAGGCTGCAAAAGCGGTGATATCAATTTTAAAAAATGGACCTAAAAAAATCTAAAAATTCATCACCAAGAATAAAAGTAATTCAGAAATTATATAATTCTTTAATGAATCCAGAGGCAGAAATTGATTATCCCAAAAGTCAGTTTAAGAAATTTATAAAAGATGTAGTTACAGGTACATTAGAAAGATCTGAACTAATAGAAAAAACAGTCATTTCAGTTTTAAGTGACGATATAAACTTATCTAAAACTGATAAGTTGTTAAAGATTATATTGTTCGCAGCTATTTTCGAACTTATGTTCAAACATAATACACCAAAAAAAGTGATTATTAACGAATATTTGTTAGCCTCAGAATATTTCCTGGAAAAAATCCAGATTGGTTATTTAAACGCAATTCTTGATAAAATATCTAAAGAATTAAGGAAAGACGATTAAAAAATTGTGATTTATTTCAAGTTTAGCTTGCGTTTTTAATATTAATTTGACAATTATTCGCTTTAAATCATGACAAATTATTTAGAATTGCTTTACCTTATTTCATTTATCGGTGTGCTAGCCGTTGCTTATAGTTATTTACTTTCTGGTCAGATAATTTCATCGAGCCCAGGAAATTCCAGAATGCAAGAAATTGCAGAAGCTATTCAAATTGGAGCGAAAGCTTATCTAAACAGACAATACAAAACTATTGCAATTGTAGGTTTGATTGTTTTAGCGATAGTAACATATTTTTTTAGTTATCTTGTAGGTATTGGTTATTTTATAGGAGCGTTTCTGTCCGGCATTGCTGGCTATGTAGGAATGCTTATATCAGTTAAGGCTAACGTTCGTACTGCTGAGGCAGCAAGACATAGTTTACAATCAGGTTTGACTATAGCTTTTAAATCTGGTGCGATAACAGGACTTTTAGTTGCGGGTTTGGCTTTATTGGCAATTACTTTATATTATATAATTTTAATTAATTTAGAAGTTGATAACAGAGAAATTATTAATGCTCTTGTCGCATTAGGTTTTGGTGCATCTCTCATTTCAATTTTTGCTAGACTTGGTGGTGGTATTTTTACAAAAGGTGCGGATGTTGGTGCTGATTTGGTAGGAAAAGTTGAAGCGGGTATTCCCGAAGATGACCCGAGAAACCCAGCTGTTATTGCTGATAATGTTGGAGATAATGTTGGAGATTGTGCTGGTATGGCTGCAGACTTGTTTGAAACTTATGCCGTCACGATTGTAGCTACAATGGTGTTGTCTTCTATATTTTTTCCATCTGATTATAATTTAATGATCTACCCTTTAGCAATAGGTGGAGCTTGTATTTTAACATCGATTGTAGGTACTTGGTTTGTTAAACTTGGAAAAAGTAAAAATATAATGGGTGCTTTATATAAAGGTTTTATTGTTACTGCTATCACTTCACTGATAATTCTGTACCCTGTTACAAGTGCAATAGTTGGACTTTCAGATACTTATAGTAATAGTGGTAAAACATTTAACGGGATGGACTTATATATCTGTGGAGTAATTGGTTTTATTATAACTGGACTGTTAATTTGGATTACAGAATATTATACTGGCACAAATTATAGACCAGTTAAATCAGTTGCTCAGTCTTCAACAACTGGTCACGGTACTAATGTTATTCAGGGTCTTGCTATATCTATGGAAGCTACAGCAGTGCCTGCTTTAATTATTGTAGCAGGTATTTTATATACTAATGAACTTGCAGGATTGTACGGTATAGCTATTGCTGTAACTGCAATGTTAGCACTTACTGGTATGGTAGTGGCTCTTGATGCATACGGGCCAGTTACTGATAATGCTGGTGGTATAGCGGAAATGTCCAAACTTCCAAAAAATGTAAGAAAAACTACAGACGCTTTAGATGCTGTTGGTAATACTACTAAAGCAGTTACTAAAGGATATGCTATTGGATCTGCCGGACTAGGAGCATTAGTATTATTTGCTGCTTACACAGAAGATATAAAATATTTTTCTACAGTTGAAGGATCTGCATTAAATGGAGTTGAAGTGACATTTGATTTATCTAATCCGTTTGTTGTTGCAGGATTGTTAATCGGTGGAATGTTACCTTATTTATTTGGATCGATGGGAATGCAAGCCGTTGGTAGAGCAGGAGGCGCAGTCGTTATTGAGGTAAGAAGACAATTTAAAAAAATACCAGGAATTATGAAGGGCAAAAGAAAACCAGATTATGGGAGATTAGTTGATCTTTTAACTAAAGCGGCCATCAAGGAAATGATAATTCCTTCACTATTGCCTGTTTTATCTCCTGTGATTCTTTATTTTGTTATTTTACAAATTGGTGGTTTAGAAGCAGCTTTATCTTGTCTTGGGGCAATGTTATTAGGCGTGATAATAACTGGACTATTTGTTGCAGTATCTATGACTGCTGGAGGAGGAGCATGGGATAATGCAAAGAAATTTATTGAAGATGGTAATTTTGGTGGAAAAGGTTCAGAGGCACACAAATCGGCAGTAACAGGTGATACAGTTGGAGACCCGTATAAAGACACGGCAGGACCTGCTATAAATCCTATGATAAAAATAACTAATATTGTAGCGTTATTACTCTTAGCTATAATAGCTCACTAAAAATTATTTGTTACCGTACATTTTTTCTTTAATACTAGTTAGAAATCTTTCAGTAAAGCTTTTCTTAGATAATTCGGTTTGAGTTATTTTTTTTGAAAATTTTATTTTCTTTAAATCATCTTTATTTAATAAATTTTTCTTACTTATTAAACCGTATTTATTGAAATTAATCACTAAAACATTATTTTCTTTAAGAATATTTTGACCCATTTTATAAAGTTTTCCTTTTGTAAGCACTCTTTCTATGTAGATCCACTCATTTTCATTTGAAATAGATTTACTATGAGGATTTCCTAATATTTTGATAACATCATTTTTGTTCGATTTATTTATAACTAATTGGTTAGCTCTATTATTTAAAAAATTGATACCATGCGTTTTATCTGGATCTTTTAATTGGCAATTATTTAATGTAAGTAAAAGAATTAAAAATAAAACTCTATTATGATATTTAAAAAAAATCAGCATCAATCTGATATGTATAGCATATTATTAAAGTTATCTAGAAATATTTTTTTTTATAATAAAATTAATCTGCCAGACAACTTTGAAACTAGAATTTATCTTATGTTTATTCATTTTTCGATAATGATGCTTATATCAAAGAAAAAAGGCAAAAAGTTTGATCAAAAAACTTACGATATTTTATTTAACAAAATAGAATATAATTTAAGGGAAACTGGGTACGGTGATGTAACAGTTAATAAGAAAATGAAAGAACTCAATAAGATTTTATATGATATTTTATTAAAATTAGAACTAAGTGAAAATTATGGTAAATCATTTAAATTAAATCATAATTTAATAATTAAATATTTTAATACTTTAAATGATAGCAAAAGCTCGAAATATCCTCAATTTGAGACATATTTCTTAAATTTTTATAATTTTTGTTTTGAACTACCTTTAGATAATATGATAAAAGATCTTGAAAAATTTAAATATTAATTATGGCTGTACCTAAAAGAAAAACATCTATTTCAAAAAAAAAAATGAGAAGATCTCATCACAAGCTTTTATCTGTAAACATTGTTGAAGATAAGAAGAGCGGTGAATACAAGCTTTCTCATCATATTGATTTAAAATCTGGATATTATAACGGAAAAAAAATTCTAGATATCTAATATTTAATTATGTCAAAAAAAATTTCTATTGCAATTGATGCAATGGGCGGGGACAATTCTCCTGATAAAATAATTCATGGTATTAAAATTTTTTTAGATAAAAATAAATCAAATGAAGATTTTATAATTAATATCTTTGGAAAAGAGCAAAATATTAGATCTTTAATTAAAAAGAATAATATAGTTACAAAAACAATAAATGTAATTAATTGTGATAAAGTAGTTTCTGACGAAGAGTCCCCAATGGTTGCAGTTAAAAATTCAAAAAATACTAGTATGTGGAATTGTATTCAACATCAACTTGATGGGAAGTCAGATATTAGTTTATCAGCAGGGAATACAGGTGTTTTACTAGTTATATCCCGAATGATTTTAAAAATGATGAATGATGTTTCTAAACCAGCGCTTGCGGGTTTATGGCCTAATCAATTTGGAATGAATGTTGTTTTAGATTTAGGAGCAAATATTGAATGCAACGATCAAAATCTTGTTGATTTTGCAGAATTAGGAGCAGCTCTATATAAATCTTTATTTCCAAATGATGAACCTAAAGTCTCCCTTTTAAATGTTGGTTCAGAAGAAATTAAAGGAACTGAAATGTTAAAAATTGCATCAAAAAGACTTCGAGATTTATCTAGCGAAAATAATTTTATTTATAAAGGTTATATTGAAGGCAATCAAATTATGAGCGGTCACACAAATGTTATTATTACTGATGGATTCACAGGAAACATTGCACTTAAAACCGCAGAGGGAACTGCAAAATACATAACAAAAAATCTAAAAAAATCATTAACAGAAAATATAATTACAAAAATTTCATTAATTTTTTCTTATTTTTCTTTAAAGAAATTTAAAGAAAAATTAGATCCCAGAAAATATAATGGGGCTATTTTTTTAGGTTTAAATGGTCCTGTTGTAAAAAGTCATGGTGGGACAGATTCAATAGGCTTTTATTACTCGATAGATTTATGCTATAAGATAGTTAAAGGTAATTTAATGAGTCAAATTAGAAAAAATTTAAAACATTCTAAAAGTGTCTGACAATAATTTACGAAAGATAGATATAACTAAGAATTTTAGTAAAAAATCTGGTTATTCTTTAAATTTTTCAAAAAAACTTATTAATAACTTAATCGATATAATTATTTTAAATATTAAAGAAAGCGATTTTATTTTAAAGAATGTTGGCTCGTTCAAAATAATAAGAAAAAAACAAAGAACAGGAAGAAATCCTAAAACGAAAGAAGAGTTCATAATATCTCAAAGAAATTCTATAAGCTTTTCTGTATCAGCACAAATTACAGATCACCTAAATATTTATGAATAAATTAATTAATATTTCCGAATTATCTAAAATCTTAAATTTAGTAAATCCTTTAACAAAAAAACCTCTTAATCATATTTTAAGATACTGGGAACAAGAATTCAAAGTTATAAAACCAAAAAAAATTAATAATCGTAGATATTATACTTCTAAACAAGTTGAAATAATTAAAATGATAAAGTTTCTACTTAAAAACAAAGGTATGACCGTTTCAGGTGTAAGAAATTTATTAGAGATAAACACAAATATCCTTGACGATCACAATAATGATAGTTTAAAAGTTATTTATTATAAAAACGCTATTGAAAAAAAAAGTAAAATTATACTAGAAAAAATTAATAAAATTAAAAATTATGGCAAAAAAAACTCACATTAAAGTACGTATGGTTCCAGAAAGTAATCCTGATAGCAAATTTATTTATTATGCCAAAAAGCCCACAAAAGGTGAAAAAGCAAAGGATAAACTTAAATTAAAAAAATATAATCCCAATACTAGAAAACACGAATTTTTCGTTGAAAAAAAACTTCCTCCACATAGTAAATAATTATTTTTTTTTAAAATTTCGATATTCGTAATCTATAAATGCGTTAATCATTGACTTCCAAAGAGCATAAGTTATTTTTGGATCTATTTTTCTCTGTCTCGATTTTCTAGAAATATTTTTAAGTATTACTGATATTCTCTTTTTATCAACTATATCTTTCTTAAACTTTTTATTTTTTATTACAATATCAACTAATAATGTTCTCTTCTTTATAATATCAAGAAGATTATTGTCTAATTTATCAAGTTGTTTTCTTATTTTAAGTATATTTTTGTTTATCATCGCGACAATAATTAAATTAAAGATTATTAAATTAAATATATATTACAATTCATGTATTCAGACGAGAGAAAAATTTATAGATTATTTACCAATTGGTTAATTGCATCATTACTACTGGTCTTTTTAATAATTATAATTGGTGGTTTAACAAGATTAACTAATTCTGGACTATCAATAACAGAATGGGAATTATTTAAAGGTATTTTACCACCATTGAATAATAATTCTTGGCAGAGTTATTTTGATCTATACAAAAAAATTCCTCAATACAAATTATTAAATTACAATATGGTTTTAGATGAATTTAAAGTCATTTTTTATTGGGAATATTTTCACCGAATTTTAGCTAGATTAATAGGATTATTTTTTTTAATTCCTTTGATATTTTTCTATATGTCAAAAAGAATAAAAAAAGAACATATACAAATTTGTTATTTAATTTTTGTTTTAATATTAATTCAAGGATTTGTGGGATGGTATATGGTTAAAAGTGGTCTAGTGAATGATATTACTGTTAGCCATTATAGATTATCAATTCATTTAACTACTGCTATCATAATTATATCTTCAATTTTTTGGCTAATCATGAATATATTATCTAATAAGAATAAATTTTTTTTTAGCTTTACGACGTACAATCTTCCTTTTCTATTACTGGTATTCCTTATTTTGTTGCAGGTTATTTTAGGTGCTTTTGTTTCTGGTTTAGATGCAGGAAAAATTTTTCAAACATGGCCTAGGATGGGGGAGTCTTATTTTCCAAATGATTTAAATTTAAATAATTATAAAGATTCAATAAATTTTAACAATCACTCCCTTGTTCAATTTTATCATCGTTCTCTTGCATATTTAATAATTTTATATGTTTTATTTTTATCTGCATTTATTTACAAAAAAAAATTAAACAATTTGTATAAGTCTTTAAAAATCTTAATACTTTTTTTATTATTTCAAATTTTATTAGGTATTTTTACTTTAGTAAGTGGACTTAACATTTATTTAGCTTCAGCTCATCAAATTACAAGCGTTCTGTTAGTTTTAAGTGCACTAAATCTATATTATCATAGAACTAAATAAATTGACTTTGTTATACTTTCTTTGTATCTATCCCCATTATTATGACACCCTTTATTAAAAAGAAAGAAGTTAAAAAAGATTGGTACATTATTAATGCTCAGAATGCAGCTGTAGGCAGACTAGCTGCATATATATCAAAAGTTTTGAGAGGAAAAAATAAACCAACGTTTAATCCTCATATAGATAACGGGGACTTTGTTGTTGTAACAAATATTGACAAAATTAAATTTACTGGAAAAAAATTTTCTAATAAAAAATATTACAGACATACTGGTCACCCAGGTGGTATTAAAATATCTACTCCTTCATTTTTAAAAGAAAAGAATAAAACAGAAGAAATTTTAAAATTAGCTGTTAAAAGAATGTTGCCAGGTGGGCCCCTTGCCAAGAAACAGCTAACTAAATTAAAAATCTATAATGGTGATAAACATCCTCACGAAATTCAAAAACCAAAAGTTATTGAATTTGAGAAACTAAATAAAAGAAATATAGTTAAATAATGGAATCAAATAATCAATCAACTTCTAAAATAAAAAAAGTTAAACTAGATTTTAGGGACAGTAAATACGCAACTGGGAGAAGAAAAAAGTCAATTGCTAAAGTTTGGGTAAAAAAAGGATCAGGAAATATTCATGTAAATGGATTTAAAATGAGTGAATATTTTAAAAGACCAGTTCATCAAATAATTGTAACTAGACCTCTAGAAATTTCTGAAGTTGCAACAAACTTTGATGTAAAATGCTCAGTTAAAGGCGGGGGTCTTTCAGGTCAAGCGGGAGCAATTATTTTAGGAATATCAAAAGCCCTAGTAGCTCACGATGTAAATTTTAAAAAAAACTTAAAAAAAGATAAACTTACCACTAGAGATTCTAGAGTTGTTGAACGTAAAAAATACGGACATAGAAAAGCAAGAAGAAGCTTTCAATTTTCTAAGAGATAAATATTTAAATTTAACTATTATTAAGGACAATGATATAAGTAATTATGTCAATAAATAATAAAATCAATATAGCTATAATTGGTGCTACAGGGTACACAGGATTGGATCTTATAAATATACTATCAAAGCATCCAAGAGTTAAAATTAAACATCTTTGTGCCACTAAAAATTTAGGAAAAAACATAAGTTTTTTTGACAAAAGAATTAAAAAAAAATTACCAAAAATCTCTTCTATCAAAAGAATTAATTGGATGAATTTAGATCTAGTATTTTTATCTTTACCTAATGGTGAAGCTCAAAAATTAATAAAAAAAATTTATTTTAAATATAAGAGTTTAAAATTTATTGATTTATCAGCAGATTTTAGAATTTCTGATAGAAAAATATTTGAAAAAAATTATAATTTTAAACATAAAGCTAAAAATCTTATCAAAGACTCATTATATTCATTACCAGAATTAAATAATCAAAAGTTAGAAAAGTTTAGAATAATTTCTAATCCAGGGTGTTATCCGACTTCGATACAACTACCTTTAGTCCCATTATTCCAAAAAAATATGATTAAAACAAATAATATCACGATCGACTCTAAATCGGGCTACTCTGGTGCTGGTAAGAATTTAGAAAAAAAATTTAATCACAAAAATTTATATTCATCTACATATGCGTATAGTACAAAAAATCATAGACACATTTGTGAGATTGAACAACAATTTGCAAAATTAATAAAAAAGAAAATTTATTTTTCTTTTAATCCTCATCTTCTCCCAACATTTAGAGGAATATTATCATCTATTTATGTGCAAGCTAAGAAAGATAAAACTGGTTATATTTTAAGAAAATCACTAATTAATTATTATAAAAATTCAAAATTTGTTAAAATTTTAAAATTAAATTCATCTCTTGGATCTGGTAATGTTTTAAATACTAATAATTGTGAAATATCCATATGCGAGACTAGAATTAAAAATAAATTTGTTATTTTTTCAGCAATAGATAATTTAATTAAGGGCGCCTCTGGACAAGCTGTACAAAATATGAATCTTTTATTCAACTTTCCAGAAAAACAAGGATTATAATGAAATTTTTTTTCCTATTTTTTGTTATTTTATTTTTGGTTAATTGCAGCAAAGCTAAAACTGTTTTAGTTTGTGGTGATCATATATGTATTAATAAAAAAGAAGCAGAGCATTATTTTCAAGAAAATTTATCAATTGAGGTCAGGTTGATTAATAAAAAAAAAGACAACAATGAAATTGATTTAGTTGAACTTAATTTAAATGAAAATCAAAAAGGCGAAAAGAAAATTAGTATTTTTTCAAAAAAAAACACAAAAAAAGACTTAAAGATATTATCTAGTGAGGAAATAATTAATATTAAAAAAAGAATTAAGAATAAAAGTAAAGAGAAAAAAATTGCTCAAAAAATTATAAAAAAAAAGCAAAAAATTATCAATGAAGATTACCAAATTAAACAAAATAAAAAAAAAATTGCTAAAGAGAATATTAAAAAAAAAAATAAAGATGTTGTTGATGTTTGTATAATATTAGAAAATTGTACTATTGATGAAATATCAAAATATTTACTTAAACAAGGAAAAAAAAGGGAGTTTCCAGATATAACAACAAGACAATAATATGAAAAAGTTGAATATTGCAATAATTGGTTTAGGAAATATTGGTAGCTATTTATATAGATATCTTAATGACAATAAAAATATCTTAACTGAAAAAAATAATTGTTTACCTTATGTTAAATATGTATCTGCTAAAAATAAAAAAAGAAAAAGAAATATTAAAATTAAAAAAAAACAATGGTTAAATAATTATCTTGATGCTACCAAAAAAAAAGAAGTTGATATTATAGTAGAACTTATTGGCGGAGAAGAAGGTGCGGCAAAAAAATTAGTTTTTAATGCTCTAAAAAATAAAAAACATGTAGTCACGGCTAACAAAGCATTAATAGCAAAATATGGAGATCAGCTTGCACAAATTGCAGAAAAAAATAAAGTTAATTTAGAGTTTGAGGCTTCAGTATGCGGTGGTGTGCCTATCATTAGATCTTTAAAGGAAAGTTTAATTGCCAATAAGATATCTAAGATTTATGGAATCTTCAATGGTACATCAAACTATATTTTGTCTTCTATGGATAAAAAAAATAAAAGTTTTCAAGATGTTTTATCAATTGCAAAAAAACTAGGTTATGCTGAATCTAATCCTTTAGCAGATTTAAATGGAAATGATGTTTCAGCAAAATTAAAAATCTTATCTTCATTATGTTTTAACTCATTTTTAAATAATAATATTTATGTTGAAGGAATTAAAGAAATCGATACAACAGACATCAATAACGCTAATAAATTGGGATATAAGATTAAATTGTTAGGATATGCAGAACTATTAAATAACAGCATCTATCAAAGAGTGCATCCTACACTAATTAAAAAAGACTCTTACGTAGCTAGTATTGATGGAGTTCTTAATGCAGTAATTATTGACGGTAAACCGTTAGGCCAAAGTATAATTCAAGGAGAAGGTGCTGGTCCAGCAGCAACAACCTCGGCTTTAATATCAGATATTTCATCTATTTTAAGGGGTAATGTTAAATTTCCTTTTTCTTTATCAAGCAAGGAAAGAAAGAAACTTAGATTTAACACAATAGAAGAGAGATTATTTTCAGCTTATTTACGTTTTGAAGTTATAGATAAACCAGGTGTTTTATCAAATATCACGAGTATTTTTTCTAAAAATAAAGTTTCAATAAAAAGATTGGTTCAGAATCCAAACAAAAATAAAAAAATTTCATCAATAATAGTTATTACTCATAAATCAAAAAATAAATTTTTAAATAGAATATTAAAAGAAGTATCAAAAAAGAAATTTATTAAGAAAAAGCCAAAACTTATAAGAATTGATGATAATTAATGTCAATCGACAAAAAATTTCTTAACCTTTTTACTAAAGTAACTGAAAAAGCTGCTATTGGTGCATCTAAATTTATTGGAAAAAAAGATAAAATAGGTGCAGATAAAGGTGCAGTGGATCCAATGAGAAGAGAATTAAACAAAATTAATATGGAGGGAACAGTTGTAATTGGTGAAGGTGAAATGGACGAAGCTCCAATGTTATACATAGGAGAAAAGCTCGGAACCTTAAATGGACCCAAGTTTGATATTGCTGTTGATCCATTAGAAGGAACAAAATTTACTGCAAACGGTGAACCTAATGCTTTTTCTGTTTTAGCAATTTCCGAAAAAGGTGGTTTATTATCAGCACCCGATACATATATGGAAAAAATTGTAATTGGTTCTAACCTTCCAAATAATTTAATGGATATAGATAATGGCGTTGAAAAGAATATTAAATTATTGGCTGAAGCTAAAAAAAAAAATATTTCTGATATAAATGCATGTGTATTAAAGAGATCTAGACATGATAAAATAATTAAAGAATTAACAAAGTTAAATGTAAAAATTAATTATATTACAGATGGAGATATTGCTGGAGCTCTTAGTGTTATTGGGGATAATCCTAAAAATGATATTTATTATAGCACGGGTGGTGGGCCAGAAGGTGTAATAGTAGCTGCAGCACTATCTTGTTATGGAGGTCAAATTCAAGGAAGATTAGTTTTAAATGATGAGGAAAAAATACGTGCCAAAAAACTAGGTATTAAAGACTTTGGTAAAAAATATAATATTGAAGACATGATTAAAGGAGACGTAATTTTTTGTGCTACAGGT
>MDTB01092690.1_pt1 | contig 12040 bp, 12 predicted proteins | sample 811161 | NCBI WGS metagenome assembly MDTB01 (sample SAMN05326650, study PRJNA326480) | marine metagenome | isolation source: seawater | place: Mediterranean Sea | collected 2009 | reverse complement strand
TTCTTTTAAAAAACAGAGGATATACTATTATAATTTTTTAATTACAATATAAAAAATAGGGTAATTGCTTAAATTTTCTATGTTTTCTGTTTTATTTCCTGGTCAGGGATCACAATCAGTTGGAATGGTTAAAGATCTTTATGAAAATTTTGATTATATACAAGATATTTTTAATGAGGCAGATAACGCTCTAAATTTTCCATTAAAAAAAATAATTTTTGAAGGCCCAAAAGAATTATTGAATGAAACGGAGAATACCCAACCAGCAATCTTTTTGGCAAGCTACTCAATATTTTCTGTAATTAAAAAAGAAACCTCATTTGATATTACTAAAGCAAATTTCTTTGCAGGACATTCTTTAGGAGAATATTCTGCTTTGGCATGTTCTAATGTTATTAACTTTATCGATACTATAAAGCTTTTAAAAATACGAGGTAAAGCTATGCAAAATTCAGTACCCAAAAACGAAGGTGGTATGATTGCAGTTTTGGGAGAAGATATAAATAAAATTCATGATATTTTAGAAAATAACAAAAAAAAATTTAAATGTTTTTTAGCTAATGATAATTCAAACGGTCAAGTAGTAATAAGTGGAAGGATTAATGAACTTGAAAAATTGATAATTGAGCTAAAAAAAACAAATATTAAAAATATTAAATTGCCAGTTTCAGCGCCATTTCATTGTGAATTGATGAATCCAGCAACCATGATTATGATTGAGAAGCTCAATGATATAAAATTTTCTACTCCAAATAATGCTATTGTATCTAATGTAACAGCGGAGCCAACTAATAATCCTAATGAGTTAAAAAAACTTTTAATAGAACAAATAGAAAAACCAGTCCGTTGGCGAGAAAGTATATTAAATATGATAAAAAAAGGTAATAAAAATTTTATTGAAATTGGACCTGGAAAAGTATTGTCTGGCCTTGTGAAAAGAATTGACAGAAATGTAAATTTAATTCAAGTAAACAATATTGATGATTTAAAAAATTTGGATGAAATATGATTGATTTAAGAGACCTAAATATAATATTAACTGGTGCAACTGGAATAATAGGAAACTCGATACTTGATAAGTTAGTATTAGGAGGATCTAAAGTTTTAGCTACAGGAACTAATGAGCAGAAATTAGATAAAATTAAAGAAAAATATAATAATGTAGATATATTAAAATTTGATATTTCTAATCATGAAAGAATCGAAGAGTTTGTTGAAAAATCTAGTTCTATTTTATCAAATAAAGTTGATATTTTAATTAATAATGCAGGGATTACTAAAGATAATTTATCAATAAGGATGAAAGAGGAGGAATGGAATAAAGTAATAGATATTAACCTCTCATCAACATTTTTTATAACAAAAAATGTTATAAAAAAAATGTTAAAATCAAAAAAAGGAAAAATTATTAATATTACTTCAGTGGTTGGTCATTCCGGAAATGTAGGGCAGGCAAATTATGCAGCATCAAAAGCTGGAATAATTGCAATGTCAAAAAGCCTAGCTCTAGAGTATGGAAAAAAAAATATAACAGTTAATTGTGTGTCTCCAGGTTTTATAGTATCAGAAATGACTGATAAAATTAGTGAAAACCACACTGAATTATTAAAATCAAGAATTTCACTCAACAAATTTGGAAATCCAGAAGATGTAGCAAATACAATTGCCTTTTTATGCTCTAATTTGTCAGACTATATCACAGGTGAAACTATCCATGTTAATGGTGGATTGTATTTTAGTTGACAAAATCTATAAAATATTTATTAACAAAATAACTATAAGGAACAAAATGTCAGATGAAATTTCAAGTAAGGTAAAAAAAATAGTCGCTGATCACTTGGGTATAGAAGAGACTAAAGTGAATGATGATTCAAGTTTTATTGATGATCTAGGAGCTGATAGTTTAGATACAGTTGAGTTAGTAATGGCTTTTGAGGAAGAATTTGGATCTGAAATATCAGACAGTGATGCTGAAAAAATATTAACTGTCGGTGATGCAGTAAAATTTATTGAGAATAAAGCAAACTAATTTTTTTTAACTTAATGGCCGACAATAAAGATGGGATAATATTAATATTATCTTCTCCTTCGGGCGCGGGAAAAACAACATTAGTAAAAAAAATTTCTCTAAAAAAAAAATATAAAATATCTATTTCCCATACAACAAGAAAACCAAGATTAAATGAAATAGATGGAAGAGATTATTTCTTTGTTAAAAATAAAGAGTTTAGAGAATTAATAAAAAAAAAAAAATTTTTAGAACATGCTAAGGTATTCAAAAATTATTATGGCTCATTGAGAGAAAATGTATTAAATAAGTTAAATAAAGGCGAGAATGTTATATTTGATATAGATTGGCAAGGAACCAAACAGATTAAAAATAAAAAATTAAAATATAAAATTATATCAATTTTTATATTACCACCATCAAAACAAGAATTATTTAAAAGACTTCTTAAACGAGATAAGAAAGATAAAAAAATTGCTAATGAAAGAATGAAGCAATTCAAGGACGATGTCTTGCATTGGAAAGATTATGATTTTACAGTAATAAATGACAATATACAAAAGTGTTATAAATCAATAATAAAATTTGTAAGTCTTCAAAAAATGCAAAAACATCCAATAAAGTATGACAGGAAATTCATAAAAAAACATATTGATTTTTTACTTAACTAAAGACTCATAAAGTTTACAAATTTCATAATAAGTTACATTATCTAAATTTTGAGGCCTCAATTTTAAATCTAAGTTAAGTTTTTTTGAAACATCCTCATAATTTTTAAATAATAATTTCAAAGGTTTTTTAATCATTTTACGTCTTTGAGTGAAAAAAACATTAGTTATGTGTTCTAAGTTTTTAGGATCATTAAATTCATAAAAATTTTTTTTTGGAACAAAAATTAATAATGTACTCTTTACTTTAGGTGATGGTTTAAAACTCTCAGGTTCAATATCTATTATTTTTTTTACTTCCATCTTCCAATTTGATAGAATAGTTAATCTTCCAAAATGTTTTGTATTGGTTTCTGCAATTATTCTATCTGCAACTTCTTTTTGAAACATCAATATTAATCTTTTACAAAATTTATCAATATTTTCAGTTTTTATCCATTTTGCTAATATTTGTGTTGATATATTGTATGGTAAATTTCCAAATATAATGAGTTTATTTGTTTGATAATCTTCATATGTAAAGTCCATCATGTCTTGATTCACTATTGATATATTATTTGTAAATTTTTTTTTTAAAACAACACTTAACCTGTTATCTTTTTCGATAACGATTAGTTTTTTTGGTTTTTTTTCAAATATTTTTTCTGTCAAAGCCCCATTTCCAGGACCAACTTCAATAACAAAATCTTGATGTTCAATTTCACCAATTTCAACAATTTTGCTTAATACCTTATTGTCTACTAGGAAATTTTGCCCTAAACTTTTTTTTGGATTAAATTTCATTTGATTTTATTCAAAAAATTTAAAGCATAAAAGATTGAAGATGGATCGGACTTATTCTTCCCAATCATATCCTGATTTGGACCATGATCAGGTGTAATTTTAATAAATGGTAAACCAATTGTAATATTTATTGCCTCAAATTTAAATAGAGTTTTGATTGGTGTCAGCACCTGATCATGATACATGCCCATAACAACATCAAATTTTTTTATATTTTTATTCAAAAAAAAAGTATCTGCTGGAAATGGACCAGACACTTTAATTTTATTTCTATTTAATTTTTGAATTGCAGGAATAATTTCTTTTTTTTCTTCACTTATTTTATCGGTGGACTCGCAATGAGGATTTAATCCTAGAATTGCAAATTTTGGCGTTTTTTTTAATTTTGATTTATAAAATGTATTAAGTTTAGTAATATTTTTTACGATTATATCTGTTTTTACATGTCTGGAAACATTTTTAATAGGGATATGTGTTGTTAAAGGTGTAACTGCTAATTTATGATTATATATTAACATTACTGGATTCTTTGAATTAGTTTTAGATGCCATATACTCAGTGATACCAGAAAACTTTTTTTTTAAAAAATGGGTTTTTGATACTGGACCATTAATTAATTTAGTTAATTTATTTTGTTTAATTAATTCTATAGCTTTTTTGAAGCTACTCTCTATATATTTATTTGAAGAACTGTTTATTGTGCTAAATGCGTTTTTAAATTTATAATTTACATTAACTAGATTTATTTTTTTATTTAAAGCTTCTTTAATACTTATTATTTCATTAATATGATAATTATATTTTAACAGCTTCATTTGTTTTATTAATAGTTTTTTACTACCAACTAGAACTATTTTATTTTTATTTTTTGAAAAATTTTTAGATTTAAAATACTTAAATAAAACCTCTGAAAAGATGCTATTTGGTTCCCCTAAAACTATTAAAATTACTTTAGAGCTCATTAATCTCTGTATTCATTCGTATTCTTTTAAAAAAAATTACGGAAAATGTATTTAATTGTCTATTTGTTTCCTTATTTACTAACTCTCTTAATTGACTATCAATGTTAATCTTTTGATTAAATTCTCTTTTGCTATTTAATTTTATTAGTAAATACCCTGCTCCAATTTTCATAGGGACACTGATTTCGTTTTTTTTTAAATTTTTTATATTCGTTTCAATTTTTTCAGAGATTTGTAGTTCATTTACCCAACCAATTAATCCCCCATTTTTTGATGTACTCGAAATACTAAATATATTTGCAGTATTTTCAAAACCAATTTCACTTATACTTTTATTAAGTTTATATAGTGTCTGATCTATGCTTTCATTTATTTTCTCAGTAAATAATATTTCTGATAAGTTATATTCATATTTTTTATTTTTAATTTTAAATTGATTGATTAATTTTTTTCGCAAACTGTTTTCATCCACCCTTAAATTATTAGAATATTTATTATAAATTAACCGATTCCATAAAGCTTCAATAAGAAATTTCATTTTAATATTCTTATAGTCTAAATTTTTATTTTCTAAAATTTTAATTAACTCAGACTTGTTGTTAATTTTTTTGTTTGTTAATAATCTTTTCTCAATTTTCTCGAGTAAATCATCTTTATTATCAAAACTATAAAACTTTTTTAATTCATTTCTTTTTATTATTTCTGTTATTAATGAATTTTTAGCAATATCTTTAATCCTTTTTTCGTTTAATTTTTCTAATTTTGGGTTTAAAAATAACAGGTATTGTTTTTCATTTTCAATGTCTATATTTGTAATAATTTCATTATCAACTTTTGTGATTATTTTGATAGATTCAGCGTACAAATTAAAATTGAACAATATAATAGTTGATGAAATTAATATGAGTTTTAGTTTATTCATCTAATTTTCAAAAACTGAACTTGCAGCACCCCGTATTTCTGCAAAAGGAATAAATTTTATCAAGAAAAGAAAACTTTCATCTGGCACCAAAGTACCATCTCTAAAAAATGTTTTTTTATATTCAAAAGAAGCTAATAGGCAATCAGTTTCGTGCTCATAAGACAATTTATAAAATTGTGTAAAATCATCTTTTAAATCCTTTGTCGTATTAAAATTAATTTGATTTTCATTTGATATTTTATAGCTAGTATCATTTTTTATAACTTCGCTATTTCCAAAATCGTGATTTTCAGTTATGTAATCAAAAGTTGTTACAAAATTATTTAATCCAATTGAGGTACTAATTGAGTCGTAATTGGAATATTCTAAATCTTTATCATAAGAGAAATTATAGTTTAGTTCAAAGTTATCATTAAGTTTATAAAAAAGATTTCCTACTATATCTGATCTAGTTTGATCAAGTTTAGTTTTTGATGGAAGACTTTCATTTCTTTTATCTTTTAAAACATTTCCTAAATTAAAACCTAAAATTTTATCATTGTTAAAATTTTGTTTTTCAAACTCTATTCCTAATGTGATTGAATTGCCTTTTTCAACCATATCCGACCTTCCAATCCTGTTAGGAGAAAAAATATTATCAAATTCAATTCTAGTGTCACTAGAAGAAATATCCTTTCCATTTGTAGGACTTACACGCAATTGTACTATTGGCTTTAAAAAATTTTTGGTATTTTCTAATTCTTTTTTTAATGGAAATTCAGTTTTAATTAAAAAAGTACCAAAAATTTCATGATCATTTTTATTTTCGTACACAGTGGAATTTTCAGAATAAGTATTAAAATTTTTAAGTAGTAAGCTATAATCTGATATTACACCTTTTGATGATACATAATCAAAAGAACTAAAATTAAAATCATTACTAATAAGTGCTTCATATTTATTTGTTTCATAAACTTTTTGAAATCCAGTTGATAAAAACTCAAAGTTTCCATTATAGCTTTTATCTAAGCTCATATTTTTTTTAAAATTGAAATCAGGAAAAATATATTGATATTTATCGCTATCTTCTTTCGAAAGATCCTCATAAAGTTTAATTTTACTTTCAAAAGTAGTATCTGTATCAATATTTTTTTCTAATCTTATAAATGACGACAATGTGCTTTCGCTATCTATAAGTTTTGTATATTCTTGAATATTATGTATTTTTAGATAATTATCATTTGTAACATTTTGAATTTGTATTTCATAATTTGTTTTAACATCAATATCTCCATCTAATTCAGCAAAAAAATGTGTGCTTGTATTTTCTTCTCGATTAAAACTAAAGTCAGCTATCAAATTTGAATTTTCAAATGCCTCTCTATATTCAGACTGAAAAATATAATCATTATCAAAATAAATTCTTGGCTTAAAAGTAAAGTCTTTCGAATTTGATATAGAATAAAAATATGGAATAGTTATAGATGAACCTAAATTATCTGATCCTTTGTAAAAAGGAGATAAAAAGCCAGACTTACGTTTAACAGAGGGGTCCGGGTGACTGAAGTATGGTAAATAAAATAATTTTTGTCCAAAAACTCTAAGCCATGATTTTTCATATTCAAACAACTTTTCAATTTTGTTATGCGTAAAAATTTCACTTTGCAGTTCCCAGCCTCTACAATTCTTATTTTCAATGTTACATGTGCTAAAAACTGTTTTATAAATCTTAGTTCTTTCATCATTAGATACGATGCTGCTACCTTTTAAAATCGGATCATTATTTTCATTTCCGAAGAAAGAATTTTTAAAATCTACTTTGACCTCCTTTCCAGCTATTTCATTTGTCTTTATATTTAACTTGGAGTTTTCAAAGAAATATTTATTTAGATTTTGATCTTCAATATAAATTTCTTTAGATGAAATTATTTCTTCTAAAGTATTATATATTAAGCCTTGATTAAATATAAACTTATTTTCAGCTTTATCATTTACCTCTGTTAAGTCTTTACTAGATATTATTTTCAAAATTCTATCAAATACGATATTTGAGGACTCAACATTATACTCACCCTCTACATCTATAAACGTTTTGCTTTGAGAGAAAACTTGATCTTTAATTTCATCGTAAACCATTTTTTGACTTTTAATCATTATATCATTTTCTTTATCTAAATATTCTACATTATCAAAAATCAATAACTCTGAATTTATTTTATCATATATAAATTTATCTCCTTCTATTTTTAAATTTTTAGCAGGAATTGTTGCAACACCTTTTGTGGCAAATATCATCTTACCATTATCTTCAATTTTGATATTTTTTGAGTCAAAAAATACTGTTTCAGCATTTAAATTTGTATTAACAAATATAAATAAAATGATTACTGTCTTTAAGAAATTTTTAATTTTCATTAAGTCTTGTTAGTCCTAATGTGCATATAAGAAATATAATAAGTTGTGGCAACCAAATTGATACCTCAACTGGCAAAGTTTCATTTTTTCCAAATAAAATTGAGAAGTAATTAATATAATAGAATATAACTGAAACTAATACACCAACTACAACTAGAAAAAATTTTGATTTTATAAAAGTAAGTTTAAACATTAATAAGGCACCAATTATTGTAGTTAAAGTAAGATATATTGGCAAACTGTAAATTTTATTTAAGTGTAAACTTACTTCAGTTGGCGAGTATCCAATTGATTTATAATTTTCTTTTAATTGAATTAATTGAAATATATTTAAAGAATTAAGATTTGAATAAAGATTAGAAATAATTTCTTTATTGAATGATGAATCATATTTATAAGTTTTTAAAACTTCAGTTTTTTTAAAATTAGAGTAAATTTTAACATTGCTTAAAATCCAACTTTTTTTTCTAATATCTGCTTTTTCTGATACAATTGTATTTATTATTTTATAATTATTGTTTAACTCAGTAATTTTTACGTTTTCTAAGTTGTCAATTTTAAAAATTTTAGCATTTATAATAAATATCTTGTTGTTATTTTTGTCTTTTTCCTTAATCCATAGCCCATCTTCATTCATAACTGCTAAATGATCATTGGTGTTTGAATACTTGTATTTAATATTCAAATATAAACTTTTTAAATTGGCTGAAAACGAATAATAGATTATTATCAAAATAATACCCATAATCAAAGAAGCTAGTGATATTATTTTAGTAATTTTTAAATTATCAATGCCATTACTTCTAAGTAATTCAATCTCATCTTTATCGTATAGATTTATAAAAAAAAACATTACCCCCAACAAAAAAATAAAAGGGAGTATTTCAAATACTATTGATGGTATATTTAATATTGTCAGGAAAATTGGAATATATAACTCGTTTGTTTTATTTTCAAAATATTTCAATTCCTCAAAAATATTTAAGAAGAAACTTAAGAAAATAAAAACTACTATAATAATTGATAAATTTTTTAAAAATAAATTTGTTAAATATCGCTCATACTGCTTCATAATCATAAGAGATTTAATTTAAATTTGCTAATAATAAATAATATAGAATAATAAATTATAACCAACAATATAGGTAAAAAAATAATTAAATGAAAAAAATTTGCTGAGTTTAAAAGAAATTTGAGACTAATCTGGGATAAAATAATGATTGTAATACCAGTTAGAAAAATATTTAATTTATGAAGCTTTAGAAAATATTTTGTTTTAGGCTCGACTGTTAAACTAGCTGCTATAAGTGCAATTACTAACGTATAGAACGGTAAAACAAATCTTTTATATAATTCGTCACTAATTGATTTTAAATCTCTACCCTTGCTTGATTTTATATCCTTATCTTTACAATATTGATTTTTATTTTTTTCAAAAATATCCTCATTATTTGAATACATAGTTAAAAAAAATTTATAAAAGCATTTAAATAATACTGCAGAATTAATCTCTTGCATTTTTGGATGAGTTGTTGATTTTGTGGTAAAGTTTGACAAATCATAGTCTGTTTCAGAAAAATTTAAAGCAAATGAATTTTCTTTATTTAAATTAGTTATACCACCATTATAAAGCCTCAAAAAATATTGATTATTTTTTTTAACAACTTTTCCTTTTTGAGCTACAATTATTTTTGAATTAAAACTGTCAATTTTTTCATTAATATAAATTTTATTTAGCATCCCATCTTTATTGTATTCTTCTACAAAAATTGTTAGATTTTTTACAACATTTATGAACTTTTTTTCTGAAATTAATTTTGGTAAAAAATCAATATTCGACTCCTTTATAAATATTCTTGCTAGATTCTGTGATTTTGGAACAATAAGTAAATTTAGAATTAATTGTAAAACTAAAAATAAAATTGATAGTTTTAATATAAAGTTAATAAAATGAATTTTTTTGATTCCATTATTCCAGAATACAATTAGCTCGTTTTGATCGTTATATTTGTTTATAATATAAAATACGGATATAAAAAATACAAAAATTATTGTTTTACTAAATATTTTAGGCAAATTTAAAGAAACATAGTAAAAATAAACTTTTAGACTGTGGCCATCATCGGAGACTAAATCTAAAAAGTTGACAGCTTGTATTATCCAAACAATAAAAGTAATACTAAATGACGCTATCAAGAAAAAATTAATAATATCTGCGGAAAATTTGCGAAAAATTAATTTATTCATTGAAATTTATGTTTTATTAAATATACAACATTATCTAATTAATATTTCAAAAAAATGAAGCTAAATTTAAAATTTGTAACAAAAATACCAAAAGAAGCCGCAGAAAATGAGATTATATTTTTAAAAGATAAAAATATTAAAAATAAATTCCTTAAACCCTTCAATAAAGACATATTTTCCAATAAATTGTTTACTGAAGAGAATTTTCTCACTAAGAATATAAATAATAAAACGTACCTACTTGTAAATTGCACAAAGTCTAAAACTACATTAGATTTTGAAAAATTAGGTTCAGACTTATATTTGTATTTAAGAAATTATAAGATTGAAAATTCGTTCATAAATTCTGATATAACATCTTTAACAAATGTGCTTTTAGAAAAATTGCTACACGGTGCTCAACTAAAGTCCTATGATTTTAGCATCTATAAATCTGACAAAAATAAAAATATTATCAATAATTTAAATTTGTTTGGAAATAATATTAAGAGGACAAATTTGTTAAGAAATAAATTAAATGCTCTTTTGGAGGGAATATTTTTTACAAGGGATTTAGTATCTGAACCAGGTAATATTTTACATCCAGATGAATATGCAAAGAGAATCGTTAAATTAAGAAAATTTGGACTAAAAGTTACAGTATATGATCAAAAAAAATTAAAGAAATTAGGTATGAATGCTTTGCTTGGTGTAGGACAAGGAAGTATTAGAGGATCATATCTTGTAATAGTTGAATGGAATGGAGCAAAAAATAAAAGTAAACCTCTTGCTTTTGTCGGAAAAGGGGTATGTTTTGATACAGGCGGATATTCACTAAAGCCTGCAAAATTTATGGAAGATATGACATACGATATGGCTGGATCTGCAACCGTAGTAGGACTTATGAAAACCTTAGCGCTAAGAAAATCAAAAATTAATGCAGTTGGAGTTGTAGGGCTTGTAGAAAATATGGTAAGTGGAAATGCTCAAAGACCTGGGGATATAGTGAAATCTTATAGCGGACAAACTATTGAGGTTTTAAATACAGATGCAGAGGGAAGATTGGTTTTAGCTGACGCTCTAACCTTTACAGAGAAAAAATTTAAACCTCAATTTATTGTAGATTTAGCAACTCTAACTGGAGCAATAATAGTTTCTTTGGGTTCTGAGTATGCAGGACTCTTTTCAAACAATGACAAATTATCAAAACAACTAATTGATGCTGGTCAAAAGGTTGATGAAAAACTTTGGAGAATGCCTCTTCATAAAAATTTTGATAAATTAATAAATTCTAAAAATGCAGATATGCAAAATATAAATTATGTGGGTGGCGCTGGATCTACTACAGCTGCTCAATTTTTACAAAGATTTGTTTTAAATAAAACTCCTTGGGCACACTTAGATATTGCTGGAATGGCTTTTTCAAAATATGGAGGTGCTCTAAATTCAGGTGGTGCAACAGGGTATGGAGTGAGATTATTAAATAAATTTATAGAGGAGTATTATGAGTAATGTTGAACAAACTTTATCAATAATTAAACCAGATGCAGTCGAAAGAAATTTACAGGATAAAATTAAAAATGAATTTAAAAATAAAGGTTTTGAAATTATAAAAGAAAAAAAATTACATATTTCAAAAGAAGAAGCAGAAAAATTTTATAAAGTACACGAGTCAAAACCATTTTATAATGATTTATGTGCTTATCTATCCTCTGGAACAATAGTTGTAATGTCACTTCAAAGAGAAAATGCAGTATTAGAGAATAGAAAATTAATGGGAGCCACAAACCCAATAGATGCAGAAGAGGGAACACTTAGAAAAAAATATGGTATTTCAATTGATAAAAATTCAGTTCATGGATCAGATAGTGTTGAAAATGCGAAAATAGAGTTAGAATTTTTTTTTAAAGATTAGTTAAAAACTTATCAATAGCTTTTGGATAAATTTCATGTTCAATTTTAAGCACTTTTTTTTCTAAACTTCTTACATTGTCTGATTTAAGGATTTTCACCTTCTTTTGTAAAATAACTTTACCTGAATCTAATTTTTCTGTTACTTTATGAATTGATGCTCCTG